>PVMK01122518.1_pt1 | contig 41793 bp, 45 predicted proteins | sample 1853481 | NCBI WGS metagenome assembly PVMK01 (sample SAMN08533507, study PRJNA380276) | Marine sediment metagenome, whole genome shotgun sequencing project.
GGGATGTCGAGGTCTTTGCGAATTTTCGGCGCGACCAGACCAAGGGATGCATCCCTCACGTTTCGATGGTGGTAATGCAGATACCAATCCACCTTGCCACGCAGTTTGGGATCCGTGGGGTAAACGTCGTCCCATCCGTGAGCGTTGCTGAGGTAACACATGATGGCGTGGGCCTCGGCCAGCACGAAACCAGTGTCGGGTTCTTCAATGGTCGGAATCGTCCCACCCGGATTTTTCGCCAGATAGTTTGGATTGCGGCTGCCCGTTTCGCCTTTGGAGCCTGGATTGATCAACACCATCTCGAACGGCATGTGTTTGTAGAGCATCAGCCACATGACCGCTCGCACGGGCTGGGAAAACGGCACGCCGTATAGAATGGTGGGTCGCATTGAGCTGCTTCACTCGAGCCAGGATCGAAGTCTCAGTATTTCACGTTTGAATGCGAACTGCCCAGGATTGGGGCCAATGGGCACACAATCTCCGGGGGTTGGCGCCGCCGTCCCCAGGCGCTAGGCTTTGATACACATCGGTCTCGAATCCGGGAGGAGTCATGGAAATCAAAGGCGGCTGCTATTGCGGTCAACTGCGTTATCAATTCAGCGGCGAGCCAATGTTTCAGGGGCAATGCCACTGTCGAGAGTGCCAGTACATCTCAGGTGGCGCACCCAACATGGTGCTCGGGCTGCCGCACGAAGGGTTCAGCTATACCCAGGGCGAAGCGGCACAGTTCACCCGCGATGACCTGGACACACCAGTCACCCGGGATTTCTGCGCCAATTGCGGCACGCACATACTGGCCCGGCCGCCAGGATTCCCGGGAGTGGCTCTGAAGGTCGGGACGATGGACGACTCAAGCGCGTTCAGCCCGCAAATGGCTATCTTCACCTGCGATGCCCAGCCGTATCACCAGATCGCCGATGGTGTGACGCAGTTCGACAAGACGCCGGGTTGAGTCCGGCGATCGGGCGCGTGCGACCTATTTCGGCAGCCGTCCCTCGATGTAGTCATCAATGAGTTCGTGATACCGGCGTATACGGGTTTCCTGCTTGGACAGGTACACGCCTTTGAACCCACGAGAACGAAATCCGCGTTGTTGGGTAACAAAGACGCGAACGTCATCCTCAATCGCAGGACCAATGGACTCTTCGCCACCGAACTCGAGCAAGGTGCGCTCGGCTTCTTCGGCGCCACCCAGATTACGATCCACCCCAGCTTCCAACGCCGCCGGACTGGTGTACCACCAGTTGTCGAACAGGCACTGCTCAGGATCGGTGGGATGGGGTCGCGCCCTCAAGAAATGAAAGCCGTCTGACCAAAGCGATACCGCGAAGTTCGGGAACAGCGTGTAGTGAAACGCATCGGTCAGTTGCTGGTCGGGTACGTTTTCATAGTGCACGAATCCCCGAGCAGGACCCAGCCGACGCTTGGCGTCCTGAATCGCTTTCCGGGTTGCTTCCGGCTCGCTCTTGAAGTCTTCGGGGTCGAGTTCCCAGTATCGCAGTTGGCTCGCAAGCGGTTCGAGGATATGGCCTGCCTTGTCCGTGCTGCCGACGCCGTAACCCCCTTCCATGACCATCCGGTTGTGGCCTTCATTGGAGAGGTCGAAACGGGTTTCCTTGAAGTAGGTATTGATGTTGCCGCGTATTTCCTTGCGGTTGGTTTCGGTGGTCGCCCCCATGTGAACGGTCGGTACGTGGTACGACTCGTTGAAGTTGTCCAGTACAACCTTCCAGTTGCACGGTAGCCACATGCTGTTGGCCATGGTGCGCGTCCAGGTGTGGATTTCACGTTGCTCCCACTCATCCCAGATGGGCCCGAGGTACTCTTTCAAGGTGACGCACTTCGGGTCCATGTTGACCCAGACGAACCCTGCGAAAGTCTCGCAGGCAAGCTCCTGAAGCCGAACGTTGCCGCACGGGTTACCTTCAGGGAAATCGTCCTTATCCGGCGCGAAGTTGAGCTCACCGTCGGGCATAAACGCCCAACTGTGATATTTGCACACGAAACGACGAACGCTGCCCTTGTCCTCTTCCACGAGCGGGTTGCCGCGGTGCTGGCAGACGTTGTAGAACGCCTTAACACCGCCGTCCTGCTGGCGCACCATCAGGACCTCTTCCAGGCCCACAGGCTCCATCTGCCAATCGCCGGGATTTGGCAGCTCGGACTCACGCCCCAGCAACAGCCAGACCTTGGTCCACATTCCCTCCCATTCGTTCTCGAAGAACTCTCTGGAGGTGTAGCGATAGCCCTCCAGCAGGGAACCTCGGGTTCGCTGCTCCGGATAGGTTTCAATCTCGGTGGTCGCCGTATCATTAAAAACAACAGCCTCACTGGAAGTAATGCGTCTGGCAATATTGAGGCACGCTATTCGGTGGTGGGAACCCGTCAATATCCACAGTCCTGCGTTCGGCGCTGCGCGATCAGTCGAACCTGCTTTTCAGCGCTTTCGCCTTGCGAAAGTCCGGTCCTTCTCGGTCGAAGCCAAGGAAGTTGTTGACGCCCATCAGATCCGCGAATCGCGGCGGATTGCGTTCCAGCATTTCCTGGGTTGCACCGTCGCGGATACGCTCCTGGGTCTGAATATACGATCGGCAGTACACAACCGCCGTATTGAGGCGTAACCCAGGAACCTTCCGCTCATAAGCGCCGTGCCAGGTATTGCCGGCGGTAACAACGACCGACCCTGCCGACATCTCGAGCGGGATGCAGCTCCGGTTCTTGTATACGTCCAGCTCATCGGGATGCACCGGACGACGCATCAGGTGATTACTTCCGGGTACCGCGGCAAACGCACCTTCGTCGCGAGCGTAATCGACCAACGCATAGTTGGCGACCGCCACCGAGACCGGATTCGAGAGTTGCAGCGTCCACTGGTCGGTGTGCAGTGGCATGGCAGGGTCGCCTTTGGACCGCACGTGCGAGTACACGGTAGACAAGACCATGCTGCGACCCAGCAGGTACTGCATGAGTGCAACGGTGTACTCATTGAGCACCAGCTGTTCAAAGATCTGGTCTTCAAAGAGCAGGTAACAGCCTTCACGCAGCGTGCCACCGTCCCAGGTTTCGAGGTCCGGGAGCACGCCACTTTTTTCCGCGCTCTGACTGATGATCACTTCGCGCATGCGTTCGATCATGTCGCTCGAGATGGCATCGGGCACGATGGTGAAGCCTTGCTCTTCCAGCTCCAGAACGTTTTTCTCCAGCCCGAGTCTGTGGATCTCGCCAAACACCACTTCCCTGGACGTCATTTCGGGTTCTGAAGCGTTCGCTGCGGCGTCGCTCATCGTTCATCGCCCCCTACATCTGCTCTGGTTTGCGTAATGCGGCAGAATAGTAGACGCACGCCATCAATGATATCAATGCGACCAGCCACGCAAACCAAGGGAGACCCATCAATGTCCGCGACCCAAGATTTTGTGATGAACCAGACCATGTTGCGCATCAAGGATCCAACGAAGTCGCTGGCGTTCTACCAGGATATTCTGGGCATGACGCTGCTCGATACGTTCGACTTTCCCGACATGGAGTTCTGCCTCTATTTCGTGGGCTATCCGGGCGAGGCCATACCGGAAGATCCTTCGGCGCGCGCCAAGTGGGTGTTTGAACAACCGGCATTACTCGAGCTCACCCACAACTATGGAACCGAGTCGGACGCTGCCTTCACATACCATGACGGCAACTCAGAGCCACGCGGTTTCGGTCACATTGGGATCTCCGTGCCTGATGTGTATGCGGCTTGCGAGCGATTCGATACGCTCGGCGTCGACTATGTCAAACGTCCTGACGACGGAAACATGAAGGGACTGGCCTTCATCAAGGACCCCGATGGGTACTGGGTCGAAATATTGTCTTCGGCAGGCTTGCGAGACATGATAATCGGCGACAGTTAACGTATGTTTCCTGGTCCAGCAACGAATGGAGAAAACCGGTATGGCACTTCCTCAAGACATTAGCCCCGTGAACAGCGAACTGATGGATACGTTGGTTGAGGCCTCCAAGATGGATTGGATGCAGACTGATGAGAAGGCGTTCATGAAAGTCCTGTACACCGGCTCCGAAAGCGGTACCTGGGCGGTTTTGTTCAGGTGGTTGGAAGGCTACGTCGCAGGCCCCCACAAACACCTGAGCGGCTCACATACGTTCATCCTGAGCGGTAAGTTGCAGGTTCGAGACGGCGTGCTGAATGCCGGGGACTACGTGTACGAACCGAACGGCATGTTGCACGGCGAAACAACCGCGCTTGAAGACACCGAGTATCTGTTCATATGCAACGGCCCCGTCATATTCTTCGATGAGGACAAGTTCACCTCATACCTGGGATGGGAAGAGCTTCGACGAATGCAGGGATAGTTGAATCGAAGGCTTCGTATAGCAGGAGGCCTCCGCCTTGCGCCATATTGACGTCTACGGCCAGGATCACTCGCCCTGGGTCCAGGCCGTTCTGCTCGGCCTTTACGAAAGGGGCACGTCGCACTCACTGACGACGGTACCTCCACTCTCAGTGTTCAGACAGTGGGGCGTCATGATGCCCGCGGCAAGTGTGGACGGCGCGCCCTGGCAGCTCGAATCGGCCGAAATTCTGCAGCAGGTAGGCTACCAGCCGATTTCGTCCGAAGATCTGATCGCGATTTACGATGCCTGGCAGGGAGTCACCCATCGAGCCGATCGCGTGTTGCGCTTCTTCCATGCCTTCAGTCTCGCCTGCGACCCGCATCCATCGCTGTTGCCACGTCTGCGCAACCATTTCCTGCGCAGCTTCGCGGTGCTCTACTTCTGTCTGCTCATACGGTTTGTGGTGCTAAGCCGCCGCCAGACCGACCCTGAAAACTTCGCCGACCAGTTCCTCTATTGGGAGCAGAAGCTCGAAAATGGTTCGGGTGACTACCTGGGTGGAGACGAGCCGGACATTCTCGACCTGACACTGTTCGGGATCATTCAATGTCATTGCAGCATTCCCGTCCCGCCAATCGCCGCCCTCCAGGAAGATCCCAGGCTCGGTCGAATGAGATCCTGGATTGGCACAATGCAACAGCGCTTTGCCGGTTACGGTCGTCTTTACTCCGGCGTCTACTTCGAACCCCACGCCCCCGCACCAACGCCGACGACACGTGTCGAACAAGCGGCCTTCTGGATGGGTTCAATATTCATGCTGGTCTCTTTTCCGATTACGGTCCCGCTGATTCTCTACTTTGCTGTTCGGGTCCCAAGGACGAGGGAATCTTGATCAACGATCCCGGCTAAGCATCACATCACGGCGAATCGCCGATTAGAAAGGAGCGACTGAAATGAGCACGGAACTGGTTCTTACCGACGACCCCGCGCCGCATGTCCGACGCGTGACAATGAATCGTCCCGAAAAGCGAAATGCTTTGAACCACGAGTTACGTGGCGGGATTCTCGAGGCCCTCGAAGAAGGCGATCGTGATCCGGATGTGCGGGTGATGATCGTTCGGGGCGCCGGCAAGTGTTTCTCGTCCGGCTATGACCTCGGCGGTGGAAACGAAGGTCAGGACTACCCGTGGTACACGCCGGGTGGTGACGGTCACTGGCCGCGACACGTGACCCAGGGCTGGATGCGCATCTGGGAATTCGGAAAGCCCGTCATCGCCCAGGTCCACGGCTACTGCCTTGCCGGTGGCAGCGAACTTGCCACCTGTTGCGACCTCGTGTACATGGCGGACGATGCCCTGATGGGATACCCGGCGGTCCGCTTCGGGGTTCCCGACAATCACTTCCACACCTGGTTCGTCGGGATGCGCAAGGCTATGGAGATGATGATTACAGGCGACCCGATCGACGGACCTGAAGCTACCCGTCTCGGCTGGGCGAACGCGTCCTATCCTGCCGATGAGCTGGAACAGCGCGTTCTGGAGGTAGCCCAGCGAGTCGTATCGGTCCCGCCGGACCTCGTTCAGCTGAACAAACGCGTCGTCCACCGCCAGATGGAGATCATGGGTTTGCACACCGGGATTCGTGTGGGTTCCGAACTATGCGCCCTCGGCACGCACCAGAAGAGCATGCATGAGTTCCTCGCAAGCGCACAGGAGAAAGGACTGAAGGACGCACTTCAAGAGCGCGACCTGCCGTTCGGCGACTACCGCACCACTGAGTAACATCCTTGAAAATGTGGAGACCTAAATGATCACCATTCACGGTTCGCCAATCTCACCATTTGTCCGGAAAACACTGGTTTGCTTGATCGAGAAAAGCGTGGAGTATGAGCTGAATCCGGTCACCCCGTTTCCGGCTCCTGAGTCACACCTGAAAATCTCGCCCCTGGGGAAGATCCCGGCCATGACCGATGGAGAACTTGCGATTCCCGACTCTTCCGCAATCTGTGGCTACCTCGAGAAGCGATTCCCGGATCACCCCGTCTACCCAACGGCTTTGGCCGATTATGGCCGTGCGCTATGGTACGAGGATTGGGCCGACAACGAACTGCCGAAAGCAACGGCGGCGCTGTTCTTCAACCGCATCGCGGTACGGATGATGAAGCGCGAACCCGACGAAGCCGTCATCCAGAACATCATTGCTGAAGTGCAGCCGCCGATTTTCGACTACGTTGAAACTGAGATTGGCGACAAAACCTACCTGTTGGGCGATACCTTCAGCATTGCCGACATTGCCATTACCTGTCAGTTCGTTCAGATGATGTACTCCGGCGAAGCGCTACCCGCTGAGAGTCATCCGAACATCACGCGCTATGTCACGACCCATATGCACAGGGACTCTTTCAAAGGCCTCATCAACAACGACCCTTTCATGAAGCTTGATTAGACTGAATATCGCATACGGAGCAACCCGTTATGGCCGAACCAGAACTCAAACCCGCCGCCCATCGTCAAACCCTTTACCGGCCGTCGCCGCGGCTGGACCCTCCGCAGGTTCTGACGGTTCCAGAATTAACTCAGGATCGCCAGCGTGCGGTAGAGGATCTGTCCGTCTATGGCATGTGTCTGTTGGAAGGTGCACTCGATTCGCATGAGGTCGACGATCTTAGGGAGCGCGTCGGTACCCAGGCGTCAGCCGAGCGAGCGCTCGGCCAACTGGCGCCGGCAGGCGCGAAAGCGGTTCAGCAGCAGTTGTCGAATCTCGTCAACAAAGGCCAGCCGTATCTGGATCTGGTGGTCCGAGACGAGGTCGATGTACTCGCCGGGTTCCTGCTGGGCAAGGACTTTCTGATCTCGACTCTTCCGCAATCTGTGGCTACCTCGAGAAGCGATTCCCGGATCACCCCGTCTACCCAACGGCTTTGGCCGATTACGGCCGTGCGCTGTGGTACGAGGATTGGGCCGACAACGAACTGCCGAAAGCAACGGCGGCGCTGTTCTTCAACCGCATCGCGGTACGGATGATGAAGCGCGAACCCGACGAAGCCGTCATCCAGAACATCATTGCTGAAGTGCAGCCGCCGATTTTCGACTACGTTGAAACTGAGATCGGCGACAAAACCTACCTGTTGGGCGATACCTTCAGCATTGCCGACATTGCCATTACCTGTCAGTTCGTTCAGATGATGTACTCCGGCGAAGCGCTACCCGCTGAGAGTCATCCGAACATCACGCGCTATGTCACGACCCATATGCACAGGGACTCTTTCAAAGGCCTCATCAACAACGACCCTTTCATGAAGCTTGATTAGACTGAATATCGCATACGGAGCAACCCGTTATGGCCGAACCACAACTCAAACCCGCCGCCCATCGTCAAACCCTTTACCGGCCGTCGCCGCGGCTGGACCCTCCGCAGGTTCTGAAGGTTCCAGAATTAACTCAGGATCGTCAGCGTGCGGTAGAGGATCTGTCCGTCTATGGCATGTGTCTGTTGGAAGGTGCACTCGATTCGCAAGAGGTCGACGATCTTAGGGAGCGCGTCGGCACCCAGGCGTCAGCCGAGCGAGCGCTCGGCGAACTGGCGCCGGCAGGCGCGAAAGCGGTTCAGCAGCAGTTGTCGAATCTCGTCAACAAGGGTCAGCCGTACCTGGACCTGGTGGTCCGAGACGAGGTCGATGTACTCGCCGGGTTCCTGCTGGGCAAGGACTTTCTGATCTCGAGTATTACCGCCGGCATATTTCACGGACCCACTTCCGAGCCCCAGCAGCTGCATCGCGACCAGGGTCAGGTACCCGCGACGGCGGACTTTCCCGCAGCCTGCAACATGTTCTGGTTGCTGGACGATTTCACGCCCGCCCGAGGCAGCACCTGGGTGGTGCCCGGCAGTCACCGATGGCCTCCCGAGTATCAGATCGAGCCGCCGCCACATGACGTTGCACACCAGATCACGGCACCTGCCGGCACGCTGTTCGGTTTCGATGGGCGCATCTGGCATGGTTTCGGCGCCAACCTCGAAGGCCATCCTCGACGCCACATCGCCAATTTCCTGTGCTTACCCTGGATGCGCCAACAGGAAAACTGGGGCGTCACCTGTCTGCAGGAGGTGCTGGACTCGGCGGAGCCAAAACTACGGCGGCGCCTTGGACTGCGTACTTACGGCACTCTGGGGATGATGAGCGGAACCAGTACCGGCGCGGCACGCGCGTCGCTCGGCAACTACGATGTCGAGGTACCGGAGTACATCGTGGGCGAAAATGGCGCCCTCCACCCGGTCCGGCGCGTCAGTAGCAGCTCAGACGCTTAGCGCTATACTCATCAGGGATCTCGCGACGCACTGTCAAGGGGAGAACAAATGTCGGAAGCCCTATCCGCAGAGGCACAACCTGCCGAGGTACTCGACGCACTGATCATCGGCGCGGGTTTCAACGGCGTTTACCAACTCCACCGGCTGCGCGAGAAAGGATTCTCGGTCAAGGTCTTCGAAGCGGGAGCGAGCCTTGGCGGTATCTGGTACTGGAACTGCTATCCCGGGGCGCGGGTGGACTCGCATGTACCGAATTACGAGTTCTCGATGAAAGAGATCTGGGAGGATTGGAACTGGTCCGAGCGGTTTCCCGGCTGGGACGAACTGCGCCAGTACTTTGCCCACGTAGACAAGAAGCTCGATCTATCCAAGGACATCCAGTTCAACACCTGGGTCAGTGGTGCGCAGTTTGATGAACAGAGCAATCAATGGATTGTTCACACCGCTGACGGTAACGAGACCCGCACACGTTTCCTGATCGCCTGCATGGGTTTCGCGGCCAAGCCTTACCTCCCCGACTTCGATGGGCTCGAGTCGTTTTCAGGACCCTGCTATCACACCGCCAACTGGCCACAGGAAGGGCTGGATATGACCGGCAAGCGGGTGGGCATCATTGGCACCGGCGCAAGCGGCGTTCAGGTCGCGCAGGAGGCCGCCGCCGTCGCATCGCAGCTGACCATATTTCAGCGCACACCGATGATCGCGTTGCCGATGCAGCAACGAAAACTCGACGTGGCGACACAGCAGACACAGAAATCAACTTACCCCGCCAAGTTCCGGCAGCGGGCGGTGTCCAGTTCAACCATGTTCGACATCGTCGCCGATGAGCGCTCGGCAAAAGAAGTTTCAGAAGAACTGCGCCAGGCGATCTTCGAAGCTGCGTGGCAGAAAGGCGGCTTTCAGTTCTGGTTTGGCACCTTCAGCGACATTCTCCTGGACGAGGAATCCAACCTCTTGGCCTACGAGTTCTGGCGCGACAGAACCCGATCGAGGTTGAACGATCCGTGGCTCCAGGAAAAGCTGGCACCGATGAAACCGGTTCATCCGTTCGGCACCAAACGACCTTCGCTGGAACAGAACTTCTACGACATCTTCAATCAGTCCAACGTCGATCTCGTCGATCTACGTGAGTCGCCCATACAGAAGATAACGCCAACCGGGTTGGTAACTTCTGCCGGGGCCCACGAGTTCGACATTCTGGTGCTGGCGACGGGTTTCGACACCAGCACCGGATGCTTCACGCAGCTTGACCTGGTCGGCAGCGGCGGCAAGCGCCTGGACGAGGTGTGGTCAGACGGCGTCAAGACCTATCTCGGCTACTCCATACCGCACATGCCCAATCTGCTGATGCTGTATGGCCCGCAAAGCCCCACGGCGTTCTGCAACGGTCCGACCTGTGCTGAGGTTCAGGGCGACTGGGTAGTCAATTGCCTGTCGTACATTCGAGATCGCAATTTCTCCAGAATCGAAACTACCGACGACGCCGCGGCAAGCTGGGCTGGACACATCGCGCAAGTTGGCGAAGGCACCCTGTTCCCACGGGCCGACTCCTGGTACATGGGGGCAAACATCCCCGGCAAGCGCCGGGAACTGCTCTATCATCCGTTCCCCCAGGACTACCTCGAACAGTGCGAGGCCGCGGCGGCGGATGATTACGCGGGGTTTGAGCTGAGCTGATCTGTTGCGCGGGGCGGCGGCTGCACCCAGTGGGCGGAGCGATCGCTATCAGGCGTGGTACAGGCGTTTCGCCTCGCTCCTCAGTTCCTCACGAAAGTCCGGGTGAGCGATTTCCACCAATGCGCCGGCGCGTTCGGCCAGGGTCTTGCCTCGTAGTTCGGCGATGCCATGCTCTGTCACCACATAGTCCACATAGGTCCGGGGTACTGTAATCGGAGCGCCCGCACCCAGCGTTGGCACGATGCGGGACAGACGTTGGGTGGTACCGCCCGGTATCGCGCTGGAGGGCAACACGCTAACGGATTTGCCACCTTGCGAGTACGCACCAGCCAGCATGAACACCGTTTGCCCGCCAACGCCTGTGTAAGGTCGGTGATCCAGCGCTTCGGCGGACACCTGGCCGGTTAGATCCACCGACAAGGCGTTGTTCACCGCAACGAAGTTCTCTTGTTGGATCAGCCGGCGAAGATCATCCGTGTAGCCAAAATCGTAAAGCTCGAAATAGGGATTCTCGTGTATTCGGTCCAGCTCTTCCTTAGGCATTACCGTACAGGCGCTGCCAACGACTTTATTGGGGTGAAGCGACTTCCTGGCACCGGTAACGATGCCTCGCTCAACCAGATCCACAATGCCGCCGGTGATGAGTTCGGTCTGGATGCCGAGGTCGTTGCGAAAATCCAGGAACGGCGCAAGCGCTGCGGACACCGTTCCGACGCCCATCTGCAGGGTGTCACCATCGTTGATCAGTTCGACCGCCACCTGCGTACAGATCGCTTCGACCGCTGCGATATCTTCGTCACTGGGGGGCGGGGGCGGTTCGCCGCCCGCCTGCTGTTCGGACTCAACGAATATGTCGATCTCATCCACATGAATGAAATTCTCACCACCCGTGCGTATGAACTCCGGGTGTACTTCCGCAATCACTCGTTTGGCCAGCTGCGCGGCGGTCCGAGACATCCAAACACCGGAACCGAAACTGCAAAACCCCAACTCGTTGGGCGGCGATACCGGCACCAGGAAAACGTCCGGTTGCTGGTGGAAGCCGGGCGGGAGCTCCCAGCTCTTCCAGATGCCTATGGGCAGGTAGCCCATATCGCCGGAATGACAAGCTTCCCGGTTGGGCGGCGTTGCGTAATTGTCTTTAAGCGCAAATACGTCACGGATCTCAGGATCTGTCCAGGAAATGGCCGCCGCCGGATGATCAATGCGTACGTTGGTCAACTCACCCTTGGCCGCCCGGGTTTTTAACGCGTTGCACAGGGTCATGGGCGTCGTGGAGTACGGCGCCACATTGACTACATCGCCCGACTGAATGGTTCCTATCGCCTGCTCAAGGCTCACCAGCTTGTCGCCGCATTTGTCTTGCCAGCTCATCGTCCCCTCCTCAAGTTTGCGGGCTGAATATCGTCAGTCAGACGATGGTAGTTTCTTGGTTTCCTTACCCATCAACATCTCGCCATCGTATCCGAAAGATCCGTCACCGCCCTTCACACACAATACTTCCAGTGTTCCGTCGGCGTTCACGTAGCGCTTGCCGATGAGGCAGTCGAACATGTGATCTGGATCTGCCTTTGGTTCTCCTTTCGCATCAGAGTCGGATGTCTCGTCCATGGTCAACATAGGCACGCCGCCACAGGTCAGGGTAACGTCAATCGCCTTGACGACCATTGCTTCACCAGTACACACGACGCTTTTCAGACGCAAACCTGGTCTCATTTCCGGCATCGACATTCTCCTGTTCAAACCTGTTGCTATAGGCAATGATTGAACCATGAAGCCAGTCTGTTTGGTAATAGGCGCCGGTGCAGGTATCGGCGGAAACGTAGCGCGGCGCTTTGCACTGGACGGCTATCACGCTTGCCTGGCCCGACGCAGCGACGAAGACGGGCTGAACAGATTGGTGCAAGGCATCGTGGGCGAAGGCGGTTCTGCATCGGGTTTCATGCTCAACGCCATCGAGGACAACAGCATCGAAGAACTGGTGCTCGCCGTCGAAGCCGATGTTGGTCCGATCGAAGTCGTGGTCTACAACTTAGGAGCGCAAATCGGCGACAGGGCACTGGCGGATACCAGTTACAAGGCGTTCGAAATGGGTTGGCGCCTGGGCACCTTCGGGCTGTTTCGTCTCGCGTCGACCGTGTGTCCGCTCATGGAGGCTCGCGGCAAAGGAACAATCCTGGTGACATCGGCAACCTCAGCGGTGCGTGGCAACGCCGGCCAACACTCCCATGCCGCTGCCATGGGTGGCCGACGCATGCTCTGCCAGTCGCTCAATGCGGAGTTTTCTCCCAAAGGAATCCACGTCGTACACATTCTCATTGATGGCGCGGTAGATGCACCGGATACGTTGGGCAAAATGCTCGGTCCCGAGCGCTTTCAGGAACTGCGAGAAGCGAAAGGCATGGAGCACGACGGGCTGATGCTCCCTGCGAGCATTGCGGACACCTACTTCCACGTAGCCCAGCAGCATCGATCCGCTTGGACCCACGAGCTCGACATGCGGTCATTCTCTGACCGACCGTGGTGGAATCACTAGCGCTCCATCGGATGGGCGCAACCCAGGAGACGAATATGCTGAAACTACACTTTGCGCCGAACTCGCGCGCTGGCCGGATTGTCTGGTTACTCGAAGAGCTCGAGCTGCCGTATGAAATCAACAAAATGGCATTTCATCCAAAGGATCTGAAATCAGACGAACATCGTGCCCGTCACCCGTTGGGCCGCGTCCCTGTTCTCGAGGATGGTGACGTGAGCATCTACGAATCCGGTGCGATCGTTGAGTACGTGCTCGAGCGCCACAAGAATGGTGGTCTGAAACCCGCGGTCGAGTCTGCCGAGTACCCGGGATATCTACAGTGGTTCCACTATTGCGAAGGCATGGTCATGCCGCCGGTGAATACCATCGTGGTGCAGACCGTGTTATTGCCGCCTGAGCGCCGAGACGAAACCGCGCTTGCTCAAGCGCAGCGTCTGTTGACCAAGGCACTTGCGCCGGTCGACGCAGCGCTCGAGGGAAGCGACTACCTGATCGGCGACTTCTCGGGCGCGGATATCATGTTGGGGCACGCCTGTTTCATGAGCAACCGACTGGGCTGCGTACCGGACGAAATGGTCAGTCTGAAAGCTTATGTAGGCCGGATCGAGGCCAGGCCGGCGTTTCAGACTGCGATCCAGATGCAATAGCGCGAAACGGCTAAAAAAGGTTGCTCATATTCTGCGACGTAATCACCGTCTGCTCCAGGAACACGTGACGGCAGGCAAGCATGAAGTTGCCGTCAACCCTGCGTAGCACGTCCTTTCGCCGGCCAATCCAACTGTCCTCCTCGCTGTCGAGCCGGGTGCGATACAAGTGGAAATTCGCTTCGACGGTGACGTCGTCATCTTGAATCTCAACAACCCTGATATTGGTGGCCAGGTGCCTCGTCCGCGACGGGGGGTCTTCAGACCAGGCATTGCCTGCTGACATTTTTTTCACCCTCAGCGTCAGGTATTTTTTGTCATCATCAAAGAATGCCATTGCGCCGGGTTCAGTGAACTCCTTGTCCACCTCGCGCATCGTCGTAGTCCGGCGAATGGGCATCCAGTAGTGGATGTCGTCGGTGAGGAGATCGAGCCATTCATCAAATTTCCGCTCGTCCAGCAGTCGGGCTTCGTTGAACAGAAACTGCTCCACCTCATGATGCAGAACCATGGATTCCTGCATGGTCAGGTCTTCCAACGCGCCCATCAGATTTTTCCAGTCGGGGCGGGTGAATGATTTTCGATCAACGACGCCCAGCTGTCGGCTTTCATCCACTCCTGCCATGATCGATAGGTCCAGCGTTGCCCGTGTTCGTTGACCACGGTTTCGATGCTGCTTTGCCCCGACGGGTCGATTTTTACCTCGTCGTGTCCCCTGCCCATGGACATGTTTACTGATCGTTGGCCCGCTACGGTACCCATTGAGCCACGGGTAGTGTGCGACCAGTTCTCGCCATCGTCCTGCTCAAGTAATCCCGCGGGTCCGAAGATGTGTGTCGCCGCCTGGATGAGATCTCGTTTGGCTTCCGCTGACATCGACTTTTCAACGAAGGTAAACCACCACAGTTCGGTTTCGAGCGGGCCACAGGGGATTCGCAGGCAGGCCTGGGTACCGCCAAGGGTGATCCATAAATTCGGGAATATGCTTGGATGGCCGCGCGAGCGAACGCCCACAGGGCCCAGGATCTCTCGCGCCTGCTCCGTCGTTTTCCAGACGTTGTGATAATCCCGCCGGTCGCTCGATTCAGCTGGGTTTTTACCGTGGTACTTCTCCTGGAGGTACTCTTGCTTCTCCGGACTGACACCGGGGCCGCCAATGGCGTGACCATACTCTCCCAGTATCACCATTTGATTCATCGGGTACATTTCTTCGTTGGAAACCAGCCCTGCGCGTATCGCAGAACCATGGCTTACCTTCGGGTGGTACCAGTCGAAAAGGTTATCTACGGCTACCTTCCAGTTGCATCGAACGCGATTCTTCTGAATGCCGTCCACCACTTCGATTTCACCACGCGCGGCGATCGAATCTATGCCGAGTCGACCCACCCAGCCGAGATATTCTTCCAGCGGTGGGGCCGTGGGATCCATAGTGGCAAACACAAAGCCTTTGTAACTCGACACCTGCGCGGCCTTGGCTAGTCCCAACTGTTCCTTGTCGAGATCGCCCCGATAGAAATCCTCTTCGCCCGGAACAGCAACCAGCCGGCCATCCAGATCGAAATTCCAGCCATGATAGGAACAGAAGAAGGAGCGTGTCGTACCCTGCTCTGCCCGGCAAACCGTATTGCCGCGGTGCGAACACGAGTTGAGCAGGACCTGGACCTGCTCGTTCCTGTCTCGCACGACGATGACGTGATCTGCACCAATACGATTCAGAAAGAAACTACCCGGCGTGGAGATTTGCGATTCGTGGCACATGAAGTTCCACGCACGCGCAAAGATCTTCTTCAGCTCTTCCTGGTAGATCCGGGGGTCCGAGTAAACCCTTCGGTCGAGTTCGCCCTTGTCAGCATCGAACCAGGTCTCACACCCCATGACGTCTTGTGGTGTCGCAGCCATATCCCTTCCTGTTGAGCGAACAGAGCCGATTAAACAACAGCTGAACCGGTTTCAACAGGTAGACCGGCGACCCGCCATTCCGGAAATCCATCTTCCAGGCGGCGCACGTTGAAACCGCGCGCTCTAAGTGCCGCCACGGCCTCGAACGACAGAACGCAGTAGGCACCGCGACAATAGGCCACTATTTCGTGGTCAGCAGGCAGTTCTCCCAGCCGGTTTTCCAAATCCGCCAGGCCGATATTGAGGGCCCCGGAAACATGCCCGGCGCCGTATTCATCCTCGGGGCGTACATCGAGCACGGTGACGAGCCCTTGCTCCATTTTCTCCAACAGTTCCTGGCGTGATACCGGCTCCAGCGCGTCTCTCTGGTAGAAATAGCCATCCACGATCTGCTTCACCTCAGCAACATTGCGTTCGGCCACCTGCCGCAGTGCGGCCGTGAGGCTAAGCACAGAGTCATCCGCGAGTCGGTAGAACACCCGCTTACCCGCTTGTCGCGAAACCAGCAATCCTGCCCGGCGAAGCTGAATCAGGTGTTGCGAGGCGTTCGCAACGCTCAGCCCCGACTGCCTGGCGAGGGCGTCGACGCTACGTTCGCCTTGCGCCACGAACTCCAGCAATTCCAGCCGATGCGCATGACCGAGCGCCTTTGCGACGGATGCAAACTGCGTCAACAAGGCAGTTTTCGGATTATCGCTTGACATCGCGGCCTCTTCGATAAAACATTCAATTGATTAATTGAATGTATCAGGTTCCCAGTGCCAAGTCAGTCATCTTGTGCTCGGGGTTGCGTATGACGGAAACCATTCTTGCCAGCGAACCAGCGATCCGCCTCGGGTGTTTTCTGGGGATTTTCGCCGTGATCGCGGTGTGGGAGACGCTGCTGCCCCGGCGTCCCCGGGAGGTCCCCCGCAGGGCGCGATGGCCCGGGTAATCTGGGTGTCGTAGCGCTCAACACCGTGCTGCTGCGCATTCTGATCCCGACCGCAGCGGTGGGCTTGGCCCTGTTCGCGGATGAGCAGAACTGGGGCCTCCTGAACCAACTGGTCGTCCCCGCAGGGCTGGCCGTCATAGTCGCGGTACTGATGCTCGATCTCGCGATCTACCTGCAGCACGTCTTGTTTCACGCGGTACCGGTGCTCTGGCGATTGCATCGCATGCACCACGCAGACCTTGATTTCGATGTCACCACGGGCGCGCGCTTCCACCCCATCGAGATTCTGCTGTCCATGCTCATCAAACTGTCCGTGGTCGCCGCGCTGGGCCCGCCGGCGATCGCAGTACTGATCTTCGAGGTGCTGCTGAATGCAACGTCGATGTTCAACCACGGCAACGTACGCATTCCAATCGCCATCGATCGCGTGCTGCGCTGGCTGGTGGTCACCCCCGATATGCACCGGGTTCATCACTCCATCGTACCGCGGGAGACGAACAGCAATTTCGGATTCAACTTGCCCTGGTGGGACCGTTTGCTCGGCACCTATCGTGCTCAGCCGGACGCCGGACATGAGGCTATGACGATTGGCATCGAGCAGTTCCGCACCCCGGATGAGCTGCGTCTCGACCGCATGCTGGTTCAGCCTTTCCGTGGTTTCCCCGGCAACTATCCGATTAATCGCGGTTAGCCTGGAGCTCTGGACTCACCCGAGCGTTACTGGCTGCGTGCCTTAAAGTGTCGTGCAGTTTTCCTTCAGCTGTTGATTCAACTTGGCGACCTCGGCCGCAATTTCTTCGTCGCTGAGCGCGTTTCTGTTTTCATCGGCCTTCCGATAGAGGAAACCACCCTGCTCCAGCCGGTCTCGGTACGCGCGAACCTGCTGACATTTCAGTTGATGAGCCTGGCGATCCGCGATCACCTCGTCCCGCTCCCGGTCCGACTCCTCCCGCTCTTCTCTCGTTTCGGTAACGATCTTCAGGGCGTCATTTATCTGCTTGTTGCGCTCGATCGCCTGCGGTGAGTTCACCGGCGGTGCAGCTTCGATGTCTACCGCCTCGGCGGCCTGGTCGGGTCGCTGGTCGCCGTAGTGCACGACGCCGTTTTCGTCCACCCACTTGTATATTTCAGCATGACCCCACCCAGTGGCCAACAACGCGAGCATGAAGAAGAACATCAGGCGCATCGATTAGGACGTCACCGTATCTCGAACCCCTCGTAGCCATTGTCGGCCACTTCGGTCAGACGCTCCCGGAACCTCGGCGCACCGCCCATGTAAATCATGTAGCGAAGTTTGTCGTGACCTTCGACGTTGGAGTTGTAGCCGGTGAACCACGATTCAGCCGTAGCCATCAAAGAGCCATCGAAAAGCTCTTTGATGTGCTCGGTCCATTCATCCTCGGCTTCCTGGGTCGCCTCGATTCGGGTCCGACCATGCTCCCGAAGGTGGGTGATCAATGCCGTCGTCCAATCGACCGCTTCCTCGATGCCTCGCGGGAAGTTGGTGGTAACCGATCCGCTCTGAGGACCGGCCAGAGTGAGCAGATTCGGAAACCCCGTGATCTGCAGCCCGAGATAGGTAACGGGCCCATCACGCCATTTGTCGCGCAGCGTCTGACCACCCAGCCCGGTGATGTTGACCCGGTCGAACGCCCCGGTGATCGCATCGAATCCGGTGGCATAGATGATGATGTCGAATTCGTACTCCCGCTCCGACGTCGCGATACCAGCGGATGTGATCCGTTCGATCGGCGTGTCGTTGACATCTACCAGGTGGACGTTGGGTCGGTTGTAAGCCTCGTAGTAGTTCGTTTCCATCGGCACCCGGCGACTGCCGAACCCGTGGTCCTTGGGAATCAGCTTCTCGGCGATGATCGGATCGTCCACCCGCGCGCGAATCTTGGCCGCGATGAACTTCGAATACTCCGCATTGGGAGCCGGGTCCACCAACACGTCGCGGAAGTTGCCCAGCCAGACGCCGAACCCGGGCGAGGCGTACAACTCCTCCCAGAAGGCAAGCCGCTCCTCCTCGGGGACCTCGAGAAATTCACGACGGTCCGGGCCGTGGATGAAGCCGCCGGGCGTCTCCCGGCAGCGCTCGAAAATTGCATCGTAAGACGCTTTGATTCGCGTCTGGGTCTCGTCGTCGATCGCCCCGTTGTGCAATGGCGCGCACCAGTTCGGGCGGCGCTGAAACACGGTCAGCTCCCCTACCTTGTCCGCGATCTCACCGATGACCTGCACGCCGGTCGCACCGGTGCCGATGATGGCCACCTTTTTGCCTTCGAGAACCACGGGTTCCTGGGGCCAGTAGTAGGTATGGAACGACTCGCCCTCAAACGACTCAACCCCCTCGATTCGTGGCATCGTCGCCGCCGAGAGCATGCCAATCGCCGTCAGTAGCAACCGGGTGGTGAGTGTGCGTCCATCCTGCAGTGTCAACTGCCAACAATCTGCCTGATCGTCGAAGCGTGCCGATTCGAGGCTACAACCGAACTGCATGTGGCTCGTCAGATCCAGCTTGTCGACGACAAAGTTCAGGTAGCTCAGCGTCTCGGGTTGCGCCGCGAAATGCTCGCTCCAGCTCCACTCCTCGAGAATTTCCTTGGAGAAGGAGTAACCATAGGTGTAGCTCTCCGAATCGAACCTCGCACCGGGATAGCGATTCCAGTACCAGGTCCCGCCCAGGCCATCGCCCTTCTCCAGGAGCGTTACGTCGACCCCCAACTCGAGCATCCGGTACAGCATGTAGATACCGCATACGCCGGCGCCGATGATGACCACTTCGTGATCTGGGGTCTGTTCGATTGCTGGTTCGCTCATCGACCTATCTCACCGAATTTCCACGGCAACATTAAAGGCTGCTGCCGAGCCACAACCCCCGGGCATCGACAGTTTCGATATTGAGCTGCCCCGCCAGCCCCGCGGTTCGGTGCACGCTGATTTCAGACATCTCCGGGCAACGCATCATGTCCATCATCGCCGACCGCGAGGGATACATCGCAATGGCCACCTTGTCCCACAGTTCGGCGACCTCACCGAGCATCAGGCGCTCGACCGAAGCGCTGAACATTCCGGCGCCGCCGAATTTCTCGAGCAGTTGGCTCACGGCTGCACCATAGAGGCCGTAGGCCTGCTCGCCAGTAAGATCGGTGCTGCGGCCGTCCTCGTAAACCGCAGCGTCTTTGAATTTGAGCAGGTTCAACATGTAGATCGGCCCGTCCGGGCCCGGTTCGAAGAAGCCTGCGATCTGTGCTTCATTCGGAACAACGCTGTTGTTCACTTCCATCACGTTTCCCCTTAGTGTCGAACGCTCAACAATAGTCATTCGCGGGCGGTGAAGATAGTTCGCCCGCAATAAGGAGCATCCGCGATGCAGTATCTGCGAACAGACGAGACCCGGTTCGAGAACCTCCCGGGCTATCCTTTCGAACCCCACTACGTGGAGGTGTCTGACAACGAAGGCGGCACGCTCAGGATGCATTACGTCGATGAAGGTGCGGGAGAAACAATTCTTTGCCTGCACGGGCAACCGACATGGTCCTATCTGTATCGAAAGATGATTCCGATTTTCGTCGATGCCGGTTGTCGCGTGATCGCTCCGGATTTCATCGGCTTCGGAAAGTCGGACAAACCGACCGCTCGCGACAACTACACCTATGCAAATCATGTCGGTTGGTTGAAGAGCCTGATCGAGGAGCTCGATCTCACCGACATCACCCTGTTCTGTCAGGATTGGGGCGGTTTGATCGGTTTGCGGGTTGCCGCCGAAAATCTGGATCGATTCGCCCGTATCGTCGCCGCCAACACCGGGCTTCCGGATGCCAAAGGCGTCAACGACGAAGACATCGCCGAAGTGAGCGATCGAATGCGCGCCTACTATGAAACCCTGCCGGTGCCGGCCAGCGGCCCGGAAATGGCGATGGCGATGAGCAGCGACGACAGCGGCATGGGATTCCTGCACTGGGTGAAGTTCTGTTCGGAGTCAGCCGGCTTCGACGAAATCGGCAGCCTCATAAACATGAGCTCCGCAGGAACGCTGTCCGCCGATGAGCAGCGTGGCTTCAGCGCACCTTTTCCCGACGACGCGCACAAAGCCGGCGCCCGCCAGTTTCCGTCGCTGGTACCGATTGTTCCCGACAATCCGGCGATACAGCCGAACCGAGCAGCATGGGCAGTGTTCGAGCAATGGCAAAAGCCATTCCTAACGGCGTTCAGCGACTCCGATCCGGTGACCGCAGGTGGCGAGGCCCGATTTCAACAGTCCGTTCCCGGAGCCCAGGGCCAGCCGCATATCACCATCAAAGGCGCTGGGCACTTCCTGCAGGAGCAATCGCCGGATGAGCTGGCCAGCGCTACGCTGAAGCTCATCGCCGACAACCCCTGCTAGTCGAGGACGCACTACAGGCCGAACAGGCACAGCACCCGCATCTCGACGCTTTCCCGTCGTGGCGCATTCGCTCCTGCGTTGGGGTCGAGAAACGCCGAGTGCGGCGTCCAGAAGGGACGGTTCTCCTCCGCACAGCGACTGTCGTAGGTGCGGAACATGATCAATTCGTCCGCGCGCAGGTCCGGGAAGGTGTACCAATGATGCTGGTCCGGCGTTGCCGGAGGTTGAACGCCGAAGGCCTCAAACTCGAGCCGCATACCACCGTATTCGGGGACGAGCAGAGGGTAGACGTCTGCCCGGGGCACGGTGTCCGCGTCACACAGGGCCAATGGATAGTCCGGTCGCTCGGCACCGATATTGCGCCAGAACTGGAGCATCAGGACGCGATCGGCATTGGCGATTTCGTCCTGCCTGACACCCACCGATTCCAATGCCGGCGCAATGAAAGCGCCATACGCACGGTCCGGATCTTCGATCATGGGGCGGTAGTCGTCGGTGTAATCCGAATGAACGAACTGGATCGGGGCGTAATCGGCAATCGCGCGCGCCGACTTCGGGCTGCGCACCAGCGGTGGATAGACCAGGGCGTGGTCGCAGCCGCTGTACTCGTACGCCAGATCCTTGATCTCGCTCATGTGGACGTCAGCGACATGCATCGAGTCGCTCCAGTCACTCACGGCGGAACGATGTTCGATCAGTTCGAAACCGCAGCGTTCGAACTCCAGCAGGTCACTCGTTTCACGCGCGTTTTCGATAGCCACCTGAACGGTACGCGCGTCACCATCTCCGTTGCCATAGTTGAGCGTGGTCGTGCAATAAAGGTGAGGGCTCGGCGTCATGATAAGTCCCGTCCGGTTCAGCTCGAGGGCAATCGCCGTCGACGCTAACCCGTCAGGTTCGCGGATACAAATGGACCCGCACGCCTCATCCCTCCGCAAGTGCGGCGAACGAACGCTCCATGGATGCCATGGCATCTTCGCAGGACGTGGGCTGGAGCCGATCGCGGACTTCGGAATGAGATACGCGGCCGTCTGCTTTCACCAGCGTCAACGTCAACGCGTCGCTGGCCGTCAGGCTGACCTCCACCTCGTGTGGCGGCACGCTCTCGAGCTCAATCCGATAGTCGCCCGAAGGGAGAAATAGCGGTTCGTTGGACCCGAGCACACTCCTGGCGACCACTTTGTCCTCGCTCATTACGCGAAACCGTGTGCCAACGGTCACCTCGAGCGCCCTTCTGAGCTCTGCGGCGCTGTTGGCGGTTAGAAACTGACCTCCGGAAGCCCGGGCGATGGCGTGGAGGCTCGCGGCGTCTCCATCCGCCGTGTTGCCCAGCCCGAAGCCGATCACGTGAATCACAATGCCCTGCTCGCGAAGCTCCCGGGCAGCCGCGACCGGATCCCCGCCGCAACTCTCGATGCCGTCAGTCACCAATATCAACGCCCGCTCGCTCTGGAGCATCGCGAAGTCACCAGCCGCTTGATTCAACGCAAAGGCGATGGGCGTTTGCCCCATCGGTCGCAAGTTCGAGACGGCCCGACGGATCGGCGTCCCGGTCCTCGTGTGCCGAACGGCACCAGCAGCGCCGAGTCGGTGCAGTTGTTGTCTGCTGGGGCTGGCGTTGCCGTATGCCCGCAGCGCCAGGTTCAGGTCGTCCGGGAGCCAGACCGAGGCATCGTCCAGTATTTCCTGGGCAATGGCCATCTTCGAGATGCCGTTGATCTGCCCCCACATGCTTCGTGATGCATCCACGACGATTTCAATTGCTCGATCGTTCAGCGACAGTGTGGGTTGCCCATCGTGCAAAGCGGCAATTTCCAGCTTGGCACAGCTTGCGTCGCTCACGTTCACCGTGACCACCGATTCCTGCGTCTGTTCGTCGAGGCTGGTCGCCAACGCTACGATTCGATTCTCGCCAACCTCGAGGGGCAGCGTCCCGGTGAACGTTCCGCCGACCAACTCCGCAGCGACCGGTTCCGAGCCGTTGACGCTCAACATGACGTGGTCCACGCCGGTGGTACGAAGGTTCAGGAACGCCTCGGGCAATTTTGAGGGGTCCAACACCCAGACGAAGCTGCCAGCCGTAGCGGCGGCGATTTCTTCGAGAGAAAACCGCCCTTCAGGTTCTCGCCGAGCAGCATGGTCTGAATCGCAACCCCTTGCGATTGCGCCAGTGCGGCCGCTTCGCGTGCCTTTTTCTGATTCGACATCCCGTCCGTGAACAGCATGATGACGCGCGATGAATCGGGTCGGCCGTTCCGCTTCAGCTCATCGAGCGCGGTGTGTATGCCGGCCGCAAGATTTGTTCCACCCGACCGTTTCAGGTCCAACAGGGCGCGGACAACGTCGCGCCGGTCCGACGTCAGCGGCTGGGTCAGTTCGCTGTCGCTACTGAAGCCGACGACACCAACCTGTGTGTCACTCTTCGGTGAGAGGCTCTCGATCAAGCCAACCGAGGCGATGGCGCGATACTGGTCGGGATCGGTACGACGCAGGCTGGCTGAGGTATCCAGCACCAGCATCATGTCGATGAAACGCACGCCACCAATGGTCGAGGCCACGCCTTCCACCTCGACGGACATCTCGCCGCCCGTTGAGACAAGATCCGCTGAAGGCGAATGAATCTCGACCTTCAACTCACCGGGGTCCATGGCGGCCAGGCCCTTATCGGCCGCCACCGCGTTGCCGCACATCAACATGAAAAGCGTAACGAGAACAACGTTTCGCATGGCACGAGCTCCTTGATTCAACCTGCGCGCGCACCACCAGACGAGGCTGTTACCAAAATCCGTGTTGGTGAATGGGCGTACCTGATAGGAATCATAGGAGCGGACCAGCCGAGAAGGTGGACGCAGTGCTCACCTTGGGAGCGATAAGCGTCAAAAACCCGAACTGGTGCACGTCCGGGCAATCGTTGTGCGCCATTCCGCCCATCCACCCTATCTACCCTTCCACACATCGAACAGCGCCTATGGTAGCTTCCACCATCACGTGGGGGGGATGATCAATGGCAGAAGTCGCGCTAATCGTCGGTGGCGGTCCCGGGGTCAGCGCCAGCTGCGCCAGGCTGTTTGCCCAACACGGCATGCGTGTCGCGGTCGCGGCACGGAATCCCGGCAAGCCTGTGCTCACGAAGTTGGTGGAAGAGCACGATGTGAGCGTCTACGAATGCGACGCTGCCGAGCCAGATTCAGTGGCGAGCCTGTTTCAGACGGTCAGCGAAGCGCTGGGCAGTCCCCGGTTGGTGGTCCACAACATTGACGGGCGAACCCAGCACATCTTTCGCAAGGGCATCACCGAGGCAGACCCGGGACTGGTGCTGGACACCCTGAAGAACTCCGCCTACAGCGCCTTTCTGGTCGGCCAACAGGCGGCAGCTGCCATGCTGGCGGACAGCCCGGACGAGAACGGCCACCGAGGCACCATCATCTTCACCAACGCTAGTGCTGCGTTCAAGGGATACCCGAAGAGCGGTGCATTTGCCATCGCCTCGCACGGTAAGGCAGGCCTGGCCGAGAGCATGGCAAGAGAGTTGATGCCCGAGGGCATTCACATCGCCCACGTGCCGATCGACGCAGCCATTGGCTGGACCCAGGAGGACGGTACGCGGTCGCATCGTCTGGCGGGAACCTCGGCGGATGACAACATGGCGGATCCGGACCAGATCGCGCAAACCTACCTGTACCTTCACCGGCAACATCGCTCTACCTGGGCTTTTGAAGTCGTGTTACGACCGTGGGTGGGCGAACTGGTGACCACCTTAAGGACCGCCACGTGACTCAGGCGCGCTGCGGCGTAACACTTCCCCGATCAAACGGCCTGGGCGCCGCCGCGGCCGCCGCGCGGGGTTTCGAATCGGTGGGCTTCGATTCACTGTGGGTGTGCGACCACCTGTACGGACCGCAGTCGCCTCAACTACCGATCCTGGCAGCCTGGTCCATGGTGGCGGCCGCTGCGGCAATCACCGATCGCCTGGAGATCGGAACTCTGGTGACTCCCGCAGGACTGCGCAATGCGGCTCAACTGGGCAAGGTAATCGCCACTGCAGACAACATCGCCGGAGGCAGGATCATCGCAGGTCTGGGCGCGGGTTGGATGCCCCGTGAATTCACCGATTTCAACGTACCGTTCCTGTCGACGGGAGAACGACTGGTCCAACTTGCAGAAACAGTTGCCCTGCTGAAGCGCATGTGGGGTGACGAAGAAGAGGTTTCTTTCCACGGCAAGTTTGTCACTGCCGATAACGTCGTATGCCAGCCCAAGCCGCCCCGAAAGGTACCAGTTCTGATTGGCGGTGGTGGTGAAAAGGTCACCCTGAAACTGGTCGCCCGGGAAGCGGACATCTGGAACAACCTCGCGGGCCAGCAGGCGGACCTCGCCCACAAGGTTGATGTCCTGAAGCGACATTGTGATGACGTTGGGCGGGACTTCGCGGAGATTACCGTGAGCCAGCAATGCCTGGTCACCATCGCCAGGGACGAGGCCAGTGCCGGACCTATGGCAGATCAGGCTCAGCGAATCTTCGGGGGTCACATGGGTGACCCAAAGGGCCCGTTAGCAATCACCGGCACCCCAGATCAGTGTTGCGAGGCAATCCAGAAACACATCGACCTTGGCTGCACCATGTTCGTAATCGAGTTCTTTGGCAAAGACACTCAGGAACCTGCACAGTTGTTCGCCGAACAAGTGGCCACGCAATTCAGTGCCTCGAGCTGAGCGATTCAGGAAGCAAAAGAAATGGCAGCAGTTTCGGAAAACGATCCAGTCGACGTGCTGATCATCGGTGCCGGCGCATCCGGCGCCGCGGTGGCATGGAGTCTCGCCGACACGCGCATGCGAATCGTCTGCTTCGAGCAGGGTGATTGGACGAACTCGTCCGAGTATCCAAGCACTCAAAGGGATTGGGAAAGCCAGCAGTTCGGCCCGTACAACATCAACCCCAATGTCCGGGGTCTGGAAACGGACTACCCGATCAACAACGATGAGTCGCCCATCAGCGTGGTCAATTTCAATGGCGTGGGTGGCGGGACGATTCTGTACGCGGCTCACTTCCCTCGTCTGCACCCGTCCGATTTCAAGGTAAAGACCCTGGATGGCGTGGCGGACGATTGGCCGATCAGCTATGAGCATCTGGAGCCCTACTTCTCACAGAACGATCGCATGATGGGAGTTTCCGGTTTGGCCGGAGATCCCATGTACCCGCCCAAACAACCGCCGCTGCCGCCGATCCCGCTGGGGCTCGTGGGCGAAACCATCGCCAGGGGATACAACAAGCTCGGTTGGCACTGGTGGCCGTCAGACAGCGCGATCATCACACGCCCTTACGAGGGGCGGGACAAATGCCTGAATCTCGGACCGTGCATGTCCGGGTGTTCCCAGGGTGCGAAGTCCAGCGTCGATATCACCTACTGGCCGGAAGCCATCAGGAAAGGGGTCGAACTCAGAACCCGATGCCGGGTTCGTGAGATCACGCTGAACGACGAAGGCATGGCTGACGGCGTCCTCTACTACGACGCGGACGGCACCGAGCGCCACCAGAAAGCGGAAGTCGTAGTCATGGCCTGCAACGGCGTCGGCACGCCGCGAATACTGCTGAACTCAAAATCCGCACAGTTTCCCGACGGGCTCGCCAACCGAAGCGGCCTGGTCGGTAAAAACCTCATGTTTCATCCCATCGGGTTCGTGCAGGGTATCTTCGAGGAGCAACTGGACAGCCACAAGGGTCCAGCGGGTTGCTGCATTCTCAGCAAGGAATTCTACGAAACCGATCTCTCGCGGGGTTTCGTACGCGGCTACAACATGCAGATCACCCGTGGATCAGGCCCGCTTGCGACCGCGCTGCAGGGCCATGCCTCCGGGACCATCCCGTGGGGGCCCGGGCACCACGAGGCGTTCCAGAAACGATTCGACCACATCGCGTCGATCGGCGTGTTGTGCGAAGACCTGCCCGAAGAGCACAACACCGTCACATTGGATCCCGAGCTGGTCGATTCGGATGGCATCCCGGCGCCCAAGATCACCTACCGACTCAGCGAGAACAGCGAAAAAATGATGGCGCACGGGCTGGCCCGCGCGGAGGAAGTGATGGAGGCGGCAGGCGCTACCGAGATCAGCAGTTCCGACCTGCTTCAGGACGCTGGCTGGCACTTACTCGGTACCGCAAGAATGGGCGACGATCCGGAAAAGTCCGTCGTCAATTCCTGGGGACGCAGTCACGATGTAAAGAACCTCTTCATTGTCGACGGCAGCATCTTCGTTACCGCGGGTGGTCTGAACCCAACCAGTACCATTCAGGCGCTGGCGCTGTACGTTGCTGACACGATGAAGAAAAACCTCGCCAACCTGTTTGATTGATCGCCATGACAAACGACGTAATCGCAACCGACCATCCGCTGAACGCAGCCCAGCAACAAACCTTGGCAGCACTTCTGGATACCCTCCTGCCGGCCAGTGACGATGGCAACATGCCCAGTGCTCAGTCGCTCGATCTGGTGGGTTACCTGGACGAAAAAGCAGAGGATTTCATACCCGTTCTGATCACGATCGTCGGCCACTTCGACGATGGGTTTTCGGACTCCTCGTTGTCGGACCGGTACCCCGTGGTCGAGGCATTCAGTAAAGCCGAGCCGGAGTTGTTCCAGGGATTGCTGTTCCACACCTACGACCGCTACTACCAGGACGACCGTGTACTCAAAGGAATCGGGATGGCCGCGGGACCCCCCTTCCCCGGCGGCAACACCATTGAAGAAGGCGACCTGTCGTTGCTCGACCCGGTGGTACAGGTCGCGCGAACCTACCGCAAGTAGCTTCCGGAATGCCTCAAGGTTCTACCATTTTGCGGTAGAGATGCCACGTGGCGTGCCCCAATATCGGTACATAGCGCCGGGAGGCCCATCAACAACAACGAGGCCCCTGCCGCCAGCAGCACCACCACGATCACGCCCCAGACGGCCATGACCCAGACGTTGGTCGCTACCGCCTGATCGAAACGCCGATCGCCGTGAACGCGGTTGCCGGTCGATCGAGAAGCAATGGGAACCCAACCACCGATATCGCCAGCACGGTGAAGGCGAACAGGAACCCGACAAAATTACCGTACAGGATCAGCGCCACACCGCGCTGCGTCGTCAGCAGCTGATTCAAAAAGTCTGCCACCGAAGCCGGTGGGTCCACGCCAAACAGGCCGAAGTACATGAACTGCGCCATGGACAGCCAGGCCACATAGAGCAGCATCATCATCATCGACAGCAACACGATGGGAGCGAATGAGGAGGTGTGTACGAAATCGAAAGCCGAGAACCAACTGAGCTCGAGTCCACGTTCGCGACGTCGGCTCATCTCAAAGAGAACGACCGAGACCACCGGGCCAAGCAGCGTAAATCCCGCAACCATCGGGAAGACCAGATACAGCAGGTTCTCGCCGAGCAGGAACAGCGTTATCAACAAGGCGAACACTGGATAGATAAGTATCAGAAACAAGCCGTAGCTCGGCTTGGCGTTGAAGTCGTCGTAGCCTTCTCTCAGCGACGCCCAGAGATCTCCGAGGCCTATCTTGCGGACCACAACCTGATCCGAAGAAACCTGAATGTCCCTGAACGAAAGTTCCTGAGCCATGGCGATGCCCTCCTCTGAATAAGGGCCGTGTGACCACGGTCTGGCAATCAACCCGGTCACTCCGGACGTTGCTTTGCGGTGTCAAGCTCTGGAGTCGCCAGTATAGGCCAAATATCGTGCCGTGCTACCTAGTCGAAGTCACTCGAGCTGTGTCGCTCAACGACCTGCAGTTCTTCGGGCCCCCACGGCTTGTTGACTCTACGACCGCGCTGCACAGCCGGGCGGGCTTCGATCTCAGTCGCCCAGCGAACCACGTGCTCGTATGACGCTACGTCGAGAAATTCCGCCGCATCGTAAATGTTGTGCAACACCAGTGCCCCGTACCAGGCGTAGTTGGCCATGTCCGCAATCGTGTATTCATCGCCGCACAAGTACTGTCGTGTTGCCAGATTCTGGTCCAGCACATCCAGTTGACGCTTGGTCTCCATGGCATATCGGTCGATGCAGTATTCGATTCTATCCGGCGAGTAGGCATAGAAATGGCCGAAGCCGCCGCCGAGGTACGGGGCGCTGCCCATCTGCCAGAATAGCCAGGACATGCATTCCGCCCGTGCCGAAGGTTCTTCCGGAAGGAACGCCCCGAACTTTTCCGCCAGGTAGACAAGGATCGCACCCGACTCAAAAACACGCGTCGGCGGTGACGTGCTTCGATCGAGCAGCGCCGGAATCTTGGAATTCGGATTGATTGCAACAAACCCGCTGCCAAACTGGTCGCCGTCACCGATGTTGATCAGATAGGCATCGTACTCGGCGTCAGTTTTGCCGAGTTCGAGCAATTCCTCGAGCAGCACCGTCACCTTCACCCCGTTCGGTGTGGCCAGCGAATGGAGCTGCAACGCATGCTCGCCCACCGGCAATTCCTTCTCCTGAGTGGCGCCAGCGATGGGTCGGTTGATGTTGGCGAATCGGCCGCCGCTCTCCGATTTCCATTCCCAGACTTTCGGCGGCGTGTAACTCGATGTTTCTGACATAGTTGCTCCGTTCGCAATACCATTGGGGCATCGGCGATGACGCTCGATGACCCACGCGGGAGGGAACTTTACGATGAACGACGTCGTGATCATAGGCGCCGACCGGGGCATTGGCGCCGCCATGGCAAACGTCTATCAGCAGCGCGGCGATGCGGTGATCGCCGTCTGCCTCGAAAGCGGCACCGAGCTGGATGAAGGCATTCGCGTGGTACCAAACATCGATGTCACGGACGATGACGCTGTACAACAGCTCGCCACGACCTTGACCGATCACCCGATCGACGTGCTGGTGCACGTCGCGGGCCGCGGTTCGTTCGACCGATGGGGCCAGTTCGACTACGCGCAACTGCTCGCCGACTACGATCTGAATGCGCTCGGACCGCTTCGCACCGTCTGCGCGCTGGAAGACAATCTACAGCCCGGCGGCAAGGTCGGAATCGTCACCAGCCGCATGGCCTCCATCGGCGACAACGGCAGCGGCCGAATGTACGGCTATCGGATGTCCAAGGCGGCCGCCAACATGCTGGGCGTGAACCTCTACCACCAGCTCGAACCCCGGGGCGTCCGAGTGATGTTGCTGCACCCAGGCACGGTAGCGACCGCGATGACCAAGGGCGCACCGAACTGGGATGAGTACACCAAACCGGCCGAGGCCGCCACGGGCCTGGTATCGCAGATGGATCGGCTGGGCCCTGACACGCCGCCCGAGTTTCGCCACGCAGACGGCACGTTGTTGCCCTGGTAGCCGCCGCCGCGTTGACAAAGTTGATACGTTGATGAACGGTTGGTTCCAGCCGGTTTCAGACTAATATAGGCCCATAGCACAGGACCTACCCATGACTGCTCTCGACCAGATCTTCCCCGACCTCAAAATCATCGACAGCGATACTCACTGGAGCGAGCCGCACGACCTGTGGACCAGCCTGGCCCCCGCCAAATACCGGGATCTGGTAACCCAGGTGAAGGAGCACAATGGCCGCCGTCGTTGGGTGGTGAACGGTGATATCCCGCTGGCCGGCGACTCGGCAGTTTCTGCAATCCTGCCCGATGGCGAGAAAATGCTCGGGCTGAGATTCTTGAAAGCCGACATCGATAAGGTGCACGCCGCATCGTACGACTGCGACGCACGCCTCGAAATCATGGACAGCCTGGGCATCAGCCACGGCATCGTCTACCCGAATGTCGGCGGCTTCGGCAATCAGAACTTCCTTCGCGTCGACGACAAGGACCTGCGCATCGCCTGCGTCCAGATCTACAACGACTGGATGAACGATCTCCAATCCCGCTCCGGTGACCGCATCCTGCCGATGGCGCTGGTGCCGTGGTGGGACATCGACGCCTGCGTTGCTGAGGTCGAACGCGCCAGCACCAATGGCGCGCGTGGCATCGTCATGTGCTCCAACCCGCACGACTCCGGCATGCCGAATTTTGCGCAACCCGACTGGCGGCCGTTCTGGGAAGTCTGCGAGGCACTGGAGATGCCGATCAATTTCCACATTGGCTCATCCGAGGGGGATATCGACTGGTCCGGCTCGGTGCCGTACGACACGTGGTCGGGAGACGTGAAACTGTCGTTGGGAGGTGCCGCAATCTTCCTCGGACAGGTCCGTTGGCTATCGAACCTGCTGATCAGCGACGTTCCAGAGACGTACCCGAACCTCAAGTTCGTGTCGGTGGAGAGCGGCATCGGTTGGCTACCGTTTCTGCTCGAAGCCCTGGACTACCAATTCGGCGAGACAGCGCCCGAACACCTGTCGCATCTATCGATGAAGCCTTCGGAGTACTTCAAGCGCCAGTTCTACGGCTGCTTCTGGTTCGAATCCCGCAGTCTGGGGTCTGCGATCGAACAACTGGGCGCCGGGCAGGTGATGTTCGAGACCGACTTTCCGCATCCGACCTGTCTGTATCCCGACAGCTCGAATCGGGTGCGCGCAGCGATCGAGGACCTCGACCCGATCGTGCAGAAGAAGATTCTCCGGGACAACGCGGCCGCGCTGTACAAGATCGAACTGTGAGGCGCCTCGGACGGTCTCACGAGATGCCTACTCGATAGGATAGCGCCAGGGTTCGTCCGGCTGCTCGGCCTCTTCATCAACTGCCCACAGCGGCATGGCGATGCCGGATCCTATGTCCTTGAACACCACCTTGACGCGGGTGCCGATACCTACCTGACGGACCAGTTCAGGGGAGGCCAGCTCCGCGTCGGCGCTTGCAAGATTGCCCTGCACCCTCAAACCATCGAACTCGTTGGGTTCGTTGCGCTGCTCATCCAACTCGACCAGCAGTAACAGGTAGGGGACATGCGGCCTGAAGGTACCCTGAATGGCGTGGTGCACTTCGCCGTAGGAGTACACCGTGCCGCGTCCGCTGAGCCGTTCCCAGGTCGACTCGGGATGTGCGCAGAACGGACACGCCGTGGTCGGCGGAAAGCGCTTCAGGTCGCAACTGTTGCACTGCTGCACCCGCAATTCGTGCTTGCCACAGTAGCCGAAGAACGCAAAGTTCTCCTGGTCGACCTCATCGATGCGAACCGGCATTCCCAGGTATTCGCCTTCCAGCGCCATGCTCATGCCCCCCGTGCCATGACCATCGCGGAACCCATGCCGGGCGTGCCCCAACCCATGTTGGCGCTGAGCTCGACATCCTCGACCTGCCGACAGCCACCGTCTACGTAATCGAAGGTGTGCTGACGCCGGCCATCCGAACCGACAGGACAGCTGTCGTCGACATCGTGACGCAGCTGGCGCACGTTCTCGATAACCATGTTGATTCCATGGGTATAGCCTTCACACAGGTGGCCTCCGCTGGTGTTGTTGGGCCGTTCTCCGCCGAGACGCATCACCCCGGAACTCACGTAGTCCCCACCCTCGCCTTTCTCACAGAAGCCGTAGTCCTCAAGCTGCAACAGGGTCGTGAAGGTGAACGCGTCGTACGACCCCGTCACCTGGATGTCTTCCGGACCTACGCCGGCATTGGGCCAGAGAATGTCCTTGGCGTAGTGTCCAGCGACCGTTGAGATGGGGCCCGACTGATAATGCATGTCGCTACGCGGTTTCAGACACCGTCCGGCCACTGACTGAAGCACCGCCGGGGTATGACGACAGTCCTTGGCCCGGTCCATGCGAGTGACGACGATTGCGGTACCGTTATCGGTTTCTACGCAGCAATCCAGCAGGTGCAAGGGTTTCACAATCATCCGGCTGGACAGCACGTCGTCGACGCTAACCCGCTTCTTGTAATACGCCTTGGGGTTGCGGGTGGCATGTTCCGAGTGTATGACCTTGACGTGCGCCACCTGCTCGGGCGTCGTCCCGTAATCGTACATGTGCCGCATGAACGACTGGCAGAACATCTGCCCTGCACTCGTCAGACCGCCGCCCGCAGAGAACAGACCGTTTCCAGACAGCGCCGAGCGACCTCCTCGACCGGTACCGCCAATGCGCACCTGACTGAACCCGTTCATTGCCCGGTAGATCACCACGGTACTGCACATCCCAGCCTCGATGACGCCCATTGCAATGCCGACCAACGCTTCGATGCTGGAACCCCCGCCGTACACGTCCATGTGAAAGTTGAGCCGTATGCCCAGGTCGCCGGCGATCGTCGGCGAGGGCGTCGAGTCGTTGTAACTGTAGGACAGCATGCCATCCACCTCGCCCGGCGTGAGCCCAGCATCTTCGATCGCAGCGCGTACCGCCCGGGTGCCCAGGGTCCGTGTGGTACAGCCAGAGCCGCGTGTGTACTCCGTCTCGCCTACTCCTACGATCGCGTACTTGCCACGCAGATACTTAGGTGAGCTGGCATCCAGATCCTGGTTCATGGGCTATTCATTCCGTGTGAAGTGCCGACGGAGGGTCGTTTCAAGCGTACTATCATATGCTATGCGGGCGGCACCGAGATCAATCCCAGGAGCATCTTGAACAGGCGATGATTCTGCTATGAACACGATCAGTACCAAACCGGTTGTTGTGGATATGGACTCTCACGTGCTGGAGCCGCCGGATCTCTGGGATGAATATATCGAGCCCAGGTATCGAGATCGATCCATTCATGTCCGCAAAAACGAGAATGGCATCGAAGAGTTGATCGTCGATAACAAAACGCTCCTACAAGGACGCCTCGCCGTCCTTGGCGGGGTGAATCATCAAGCCGACGAACTGTTCATGAAGCCGGAGATCCCCTATCTTGAAGGTTGTCCGAAGGCGAGCTACGACACCGACGCTCGAGTCGCTTTGTTGGATGAATGGGGTGTCGACGCCGGCGTGGTATTCCCAACCATCGGAATTCTGTGGGACAAGCCAGAGGATCCTGAGCTGGCGATGGCCTACGCCCGCGCCTACAACAACTGGCAATGGGACTTTGCCTCACCGGCACTCGATCGGATCATCCCCATTGCCCAGATTCCCTTGTATGACGTGGACCTGGCGCTTGAGGAGTTGCGTCGTTGCCTCAAGCTTGGCTTCAAAGGCATGTTTCTGGCGCCGGAGCCGGTGGGTGGAAAGCGCCCATCCCATCCGGATTTCGATCCCCTATGGCACGAAATGGTGGCCGCCGACCTGCCAGTTTGCGTCCATCTGATCGTGCGTTTCAACCGGGTGGTCAATCTATCGGCGACCCAATGGTGGGACGGTGAGAAGGAACCCATGAACACGGTGTTCTCTTTCGCGCTGGGCGGAACCATGCAACTCATGCCCGCCGTCGCGGCGCTGATCTGCGACGGCCTGTTCGACCGATTTCCCAAGCTGAAGGTCGCGATTGTCGAATCCGGCGCGGGCTATGCCAGCTATCTGATGGATCGTCTCGACGAGAAGTACGATCGATTCAGCAACTTCGCGCCCATGAAACGAAAGCCCAGTGAGTACATGCGCGAAAATTTCTGGTTTGTCATGGATCCGTCCGAACGCTCAATTGACGCGCAGTGCGACTTGCTGGGCGAAGAGCATTTCTTATGGGGAAGCGACTACCCGCACATAGACTCTCATGCTAACGCCATGGAGGAGGTGCACACGGCGCTCGCCCCGATGAGCGAACACCGACGCAATCTCGTGCTGGGCGCAAACGCCGTCAAGTTGTTCAACCTTGATATCGGCTCAAGATGAGTGAGCACGACATCGTTCTATATGAGGTGGATCAACACGTTGCCACCATTACGCTGAATCGCCCTCGCCAGCGCAATGCGCTGCTCGTTGAGACATTAGAGAAGCTTAGCCAGCTCTGGAAAGAAATTGACCAGGATCCGGATGTGCGTGTTGCCATTCTCACCGGTAGTGATTGCGGTACGTTCTGCGCAGGGATGGATTTGAAGCAGATGGCGGAAGTCAGAGAAAAGGAAGGCGTCGACATTCTGAGCAAGATCGGTGATGCCGGATCATCGGCCATGCGCGACGTAAAAACACCGCTGATTGCCGCCATTAATGGCTATGCACCGGCAGGCGGCCTGATGCTGGCTGTCAATTGCGATCTGCGAGTTGCCGTTGAGAGCGCACAACTGGGCATTACCGAAGTGCATCGCGGTCGGGGCTCGCCCTGGGCCATGCCGCTGTTCTGGCAGATGCCTCAGTCACTGGTTTCGGAGCTGACGCTGGTGGGAGACTTCATGCCGGTGCAGCGTTTCTATGACGTGGGATTCATCAATTACATCGAACCTGATGTCGAAAGCATGATGCAGCGGGCGCGCAGCCTTGCCCAACGCATCGCCGAAGCGGCGCCGCTGTCAGTGGAAGCCGCGAAGCGTAGCTCAATGGCGACGATGGATCTGGTAATGGGCCATGCGCTGAAAGAAGCGACCCAGCTTCATGAAAAAGCCTACGCCAGCGAAGACGCCATCGAAGGGCCACGCGCCTTTACCGAAAAGCGGAAACCTGTCTGGAAAGGGCGTTAACCCTACACGCGCCGGGCGATCTTGTAATCGACAGACTCCCGATCCCAGGTGCGGTCGGTGACGCCGGCCTGGCGCAACGGTTCTTTCTGAATCTTACCGGTCGCGGTCTTGCCCACGGCTTCAACCGCCTCGATGTATCGAGGCACGGCGAAGCGGGGAATACGTTCAGCGCAATAGTCGAGTAAGGCGACGTTGTCGATCTCGCGGCCGCCCGCCGTTACGATATACGCTTTGACCTCGTCCTCGCCGCCCGCCCCTTCGACGCGAATGCCGACCACTGCACTCTCCTGGATATCGGGATGGTCGTTAAGTACCTGTTCGATCTCGAAGCTGGAGATATTCTCACCACGCCGGCGGATACGATCCTTGATCCGGTCGGCGTAGTACAAGCGGCCCTGGTCGTCGAAATAGCCCGCATCGCCGGAGTGGAACCACAGATTCCGCCAGGCCTCGACGGTGACATCGGGCATCCGGTAATAGCCCTGGTTGAAACAGAACGGCACCTTCGGACGAACGACGATCTCGCCGATGTCGCCCTGAAGTACCGGGACGTCCGTCTGCGCGTTGACCACGGCGACTTCGAAGAAGTCGTCCAGTACGTGCCCTGCCATACCCGGCAACAAGGGGTCGTCGGGCTTGGTGTAACACGGCAGATTAACTTCGGTCATGCCGTAGCCCTGCATGAACCTGAGGCCAAAACGCTGCTCCAGGGCTTCGCCCCACTCCGCGGCGATCGGGACGGCCATGACCGTACGCAGCTTGTGGTCGCGGTCGTGCTCAGTTTCCGGGGTGCGGAAAATGAACTCGGGAATTACACCGAGCGCATTGGTCACCGTGGCCCCGCTAGGCGCGAATGTCGTCGAGCCAACGCGCCGGTGAAAAGCGTTCAATGCAGAACACTTTCGATCCCGTAATCAAAGAGCTGAGCACCTGCAGCAACAGACCCATGGCATGGAACAGTGGCATGCAGACGTACTGGCAATCCTGTTCCGTCATCTTGAGCGTCTGGGCCATGCCATGGCCAAACAGATAGCAATGAGCATGTGGCATCAGTACGCCCTTGGAGGGTCCGGTCGTGCCGGAGGTGTACATGATGCAGGCGATATCCTGAGGCTGCGGAGTGACCAGATCATCTCTATTCGAACCGTCGCGCCGCGCAAAAGACTCGAAGGTCATGACCTCTGCCCGGGTAAAGACGACGGGCCGCTGATCTGGCACGTCGCCCGCCACGTAAACCACCGCGGCGAGGTTTGCATCGCCTCCCTCAACCTTGTCGAAAGCATCGTCCAAGTCTGTATCGAGAAATACCACACGGGGCTCGGCGTTGCGCACCTGATGCTGCAGGAAGGAACCTTTAAGCTCTGTGTTGACCGGCACGAAGATCGCGCCGAGCTTCATGATCGCAACCATGGCCAGCAAGAACTCGATACGATTCTTGAGCATCACCATGACCCGATCACCCGGCGCCACACCCAACCCGGAGAGATTACAGGCAAGCTGATCACTGTCATTGTGCAATGAGGCAAACGTGAGTGTGGTGCCGTGCTCGAACGACATGAACTCACGTTCGCCGAAGGCTTCTGCCTGGCGCTGCACCAGGCCCGTCAGGGTCCAGTTTGAAATGTCTTCCGTCATCGTCCCCAGGCTCCCTTCCACCGTCCGATCATCGAGTATACGGTAGTATATTGAGCAACCGGGTCAGCACGAGTCCAGCATGAGTTCGACCGTACCAGCGCCCGCTGCGCCAACTGCCCAGCAACACGCGGCAGGCATGACCGACTACATCCAGGCGGGAACCGAACGGGCCTTACGGCTGGGTAATCGCGGGCCCGTTCGCTTCGGCCGCGACGGCAAACTGCATTCCGACATTCTGGATGCTTACTGGGAACACGGCTTCTACGTGTTTGAAGGCGTGATCGGGGAGGCCGAGCTCAACGAGCTGCGTGCCGACATCGATTATCTGTTGGAGCATGCGCCCGTAGCGCCGGAGTCTACACTCGACAAAACAGGCGCACCGGCTTACGGACAGGAGTTCGCAAGGAATCCGTATCTGTTCATCAAGCCGCTGTCGGATCCATGGGGCGGCACCAAGGTCCTGGGTGGGCGACACCCCACGAAGATGGCTCAGCCGCTGCCGCCCGCTGATGCACCGGCGAACGTCGTGCACCTGCTGAATGGAATGTGCCAGACCATGTCGTCGGGGTTGCGTCTGTATGGCCATCCGCAGCTGTTGGCCATTGCCGCATCGATCAATGGTGAAGACTTCGTGCCCTATAACGACGCCACCTTCGTCAAGCTGCCGGGACTCGGTGGATCGGTATCCTGGCATCAGGATGGCGTGACCCATTGGGAGTCGCCCGATTGGGACGAGGGGATTCATGGCTTCAACTTCCAGGTCCAGCTGTATGCCTGCACGCCTCGCAACTGCCTCTGGGTACTACCCGGCACGCACAAGCGCGGGCGCATCGACATCAAGGCGCTGGTCGCCGAGAACGGCGGATCGGAGCAAATCCCTGGCACCACGCCGTTACTGTGCAATCCGGGCGATGTAACGATCGCCAATCGCCAGGTTGTGCACGGCTCCTTCGCCAACACATCCCCGGACTTGCGGGTTTCGCTGACCTTTGGCTTTCACCGTAGAGCTTCGGTGTTGGGCGCGCGCGGCGCGCTCAGCCAATCAGGGGATGAGATCTACGACGAGCAACGCATCTTCGAACGTTCCAGCGTGATTCCTGTAGCCATCGATGCACGCGCACAACGGTTTGGCGAAGAACTGCCGTTTGAATACAAACCATTCGAGGGGCGGGAAGACGATTTTCGGTTCGACAAGGCGACCTTCGACCGCGTAGTGCGCGACTACAACCTGAAGGACCTGTCGATCTGAGGGGAGCACGTTCGGTGCCCGTTGAAATCAGGCACTTCGTCCCGCCTCTGCGGTTTTATCCCGGTCCCAACTCGGCGGTGAGTACCGTGCCATCGACAATGGTCACGTCCACCATCAAGCGATCTACAGCTTCTCGACGATAACCGAGCGCTTTGATCGCAGCACCCGGCTCGGCCAGAAAACTGACCGATTGCCCCTCGAGTGTCGCTAGCGGCATGTCTTGCGCCAACCGCAATTCCAACGCCGGGCTGAATTGCCGCAGATGGAGCACCAACGTGTCGTTTGCTTCGCGGATGACAATGAGTTCAATCATGTCGATGCCACTTGCACTGCTCAATCTCACCATAGTGGCCATGGTGCCCGCTTTCGGCGAACTCCAAGCTTCTTCAACGGTTTGCTCGCCAAGCGAACCCGTCCAACGGCCAACCATCCAGGCCAGGTCATCAAGATTCGCAGCGATCGGAGGGCTGTTGGTGCTCATCGCCTGCAGAATAGCACCAACAAATTCGGCGCACCTTGCTCGCGCCGTGGAGCGCTCCATTGCTATCCATAACGCGAGTTGTTGGACAATGGGCCGATGCCCAAAATGAGTACCCTGGAAGTAGAAACCTGGGCAGAACAACAATGAAACCAATCCTTTTCCTGGTGCTGGTCGCCTTTGCTTTTCCATGTGTGGCGGCGCCGGCCGGGGCACCCCCTCAGCTCGTCGACCTCTCTGCGACGGTCGAGTTGCAGTCCGACGAAGACATCGGCCTGGTGACTCGCGTCCACTTCGCCACCCACACTCGAGACTTCGACAAGGCGCGAGCCTTCTATCGAATGCTTGGGTATACCGAAGGCGTCAGCGGGTTCCCCTTAACCAATACGCATCAGATGGCACGCTCGCTGGGGATGTTCGACATCTGTCAGTACGAGCTCGCCAAAGGCGAAGTCATCTCGCTACCCGGCAGTCTGAATACCGCCAACATCGACCTGTTGCAGTTCAAGATCCCGTTTAACGACGAACCGCCCTACGAGCTGCCCAACCACCTCGGCATGGCCTATGCCGCACTGCTGACCACGAATCTCGCAACCGACATGGCCTTTCTGAAATCTGAAGGCGTCGAGTTTCTCTCCGAACCCTACGGTATCCCCGGTGACCAATTCGTATTCTTCCGCGACCTGGAAGGCGTGTTGTACAAGCTCATGGAAACCGCACCCCCGCACGGCGATGCCGAGGCGAACATGCACCTCATTGCCATGCCCTACATCGGCATCAACGTGAGCAATCTCGAAGAGTCCCTGAGGTTCTATCACGCGCTGGGTTATACCAACTCCAAACCCCTGCCAGAGACGGGCACAACCGAAGAAGCTCGCGCCTACGGACTTGATAAGCCGTTTCGCATCAAGGGCGCAGACATCTCCCTCGGGCGGGGTGACCAGCATGTGCTGCGACTGGTGCAATGGATCGAGCCTTACGATGCCGATCCTGCCTACCCGGCCCCCATCAATCACATTGGCATCAACCGAATCGCGCTGGTAGTGGTCGATCTGAACCGCGCGGTTGAGATACTGAAAGCCCAGGGCGTGGAGTTCCTTTCTGAAGTGGCGCCGTGCTGCTCGGGCACGGGCGAGGATGAAATGGCCATCGTGCATGCGATCGATCCAGACGGTGTGTTCCTCGAACTGGTCGGCCCGATCGCCAAGCAGGAACTGCTACCGCAGCCTGAGTGGTGTCCGCCCCTCGAGATCAAGATGCCGAGCGGGTCGTAGCTGGGCTGGCTACCCTGCATCGACTTCGACTACGCTGAACGATTGCGAATTCTTTTGATTTCGGAGAGATGAACGGATGAAATTGGGATTGGGTATCGGGGCCGCGGGCCCGCCCGGCGGCGAGCGCATCATTCAACTCGCCAAGGAAGCTGAAAACCTGGGATACGACACCATCTGGTGCCCCGAGATCTACGGCATGGACTGTTTTACGCCGCTGGCCTGGATCGGCGCCCACACCTCGCGTATCAATCTGGGCACCTCGATCATGCAGATCTCGGCGCGCAGCCCCGCCAGTGCTGCGATGCACGCGGTCGCCCTGGACTATCTGTCCAACGGACGTCTGATACTGGGCATTGGTGTATCCGGTCCGCAAGTGGTCGAGGGCTGGTACGGCCAGCCCTACCCCAAGCCGCTGGCCCGCACGCGCGAATGGATGCAGATCTTCCGCAAGATCATCGCCCGCAAAGAGCCGGTGGCCTTCGAGGGCGAGCACTACCAACTGCCGCTGGATGGCGGCATGGGTCTCGGCAAATCACTGAAACTGATGCAGCATCCACTGCGCGATCACATCCCCGTCTATCTGGGCGCGGAGGGGCCGAAGAACGTCGCCATGAGCGCCGAAATCTGTGATGGCTGGATTCCGATGTTTCTATCTCCTTACCGTATGAACGACCAGTACGCCGACGCCATGCGGATAAAATCTCCGGAATTCGAGATTGCCGCCGCGGTGCCAGTGGTGATCGACGACGACGTCGACAAGGCCCGGGCGCAGATCAAACAGAACGTCGGCTTCTACGTGGGCGGCATGGGTGCAAAAAGCTTCAACGTGCATAAGGATCATGTCAGCCGGATGGGTTTTGCTTTTGAAGCCGATGAGATCCAGAACCTGTTCATGTCCGGCAAGCGCGATGAAGCCTTCGCCGCGGTGCCGGATGAACTGGTAGATGAGATCGCCCTGTGCGGGCCCAAGGAGCGAATCCGCGAACGCCTCCAGGGTTGGAAAGACAGCCCGGTGACCCAGCTGAACGTAGGCTCCGCCGATCCAGACACTCTGCGGTTTCTCGCCGAGGAACTGCTCTAGAAACAAACGAAAAGTATGGGAACCATGTCGATCAAAGTAGATCCCGTCAGTGGCTTGAAGAGCTTCAACACCCGCGCGGCGAAAGCAACCGACAAAATCGCCGGCAAGGGGTATTCCGTCGTAACTGACGAGTCACTTACGTCGCTGCCAGAGCCTCCGCCTGGGGCCACGTTCAACGCCGAAGAACAGGCGAAGTATCGCGAGTTCAAGGAAGTGCGACGCGGCGCGGCCGACTACATGGCGATGGAAGGCGAATTCGCCAGATACCTCGAAGACGTGTACTCAGCCGATCCCGTACCCAGGGAGTCACTGACCGACGAGTGCGAGGTGCTTGTGGTGGGCGCCGGCTTTGCCGGGCTGTTGTTGTGGCACAAGCTTTCCGAAGCTGGATTCGAAGACGTGCGTTTCTGTGAAAAAGGCGGCGACGTCGGCGGCACCTGGTACTGGAATCGATACCCGGGCATCGCCTGTGACGTCGAGTCGTACAGCTACCTACCGTTGCTCGAGGAAATGGGCTACATGCCGTCCATGAAGTTCGCCTCCGGGTTCGAAATCATGGAGTACTGCCAGAACATGGCGGAGAAGTTCGGTTTCTACGACCGCTGCCTGTTCCACACAACGGTCGAGGAGACCGTTTGGGATGAAACCACCGGCCGATGGACGGTTACGACCGATCGCGGCGATACGATGCGGGCACGATTCGTGATCCTGGCCAACGGCATCCTGACGACCCCCAAACTGGCCCGAATCCAGGGGATGGAGACGTTCCAGGGCGATTCATTCCACACCTCCCGTTGGGACTACAACATCGATTTGAAGGACAAGCGGGTCGGCATTATCGGCACCGGTGCCACCGCCGTTCAGGTCATTCCAGAGATCGCCAAAATCGTCGGGGA
>PVMK01121493.1_pt1 | contig 41783 bp, 33 predicted proteins | sample 1853481 | NCBI WGS metagenome assembly PVMK01 (sample SAMN08533507, study PRJNA380276) | Marine sediment metagenome, whole genome shotgun sequencing project.
GCGGCCTGGACACACCGGGCTGGAACGATCACACCGGTAAAAAGGAGGCTTGTGGTGGGAATAGAGGTGGGTGTTTGGGTGATTTGGAGAGTTGGTTTGACTGCTCTGCTGGTGGGGCTGGGTGTCGGACTTGGAACAGGAGATAGCGTTGGTATCTGGATTGTAGGAGTGAGTTTAGACGAGGTTGTTGTTGGGCTCAACGCTATCGCTTGACCCACCGGATCCTCTTCAAATCCTGAATCGGAGGAAATCTGACAACCAACCGCCAAGGAGATGAGCAAGACCAATAACCAATTGCGGTCACCAGGAACGTTCTACTCAATAGAATGGCTCACTCTCCCAGCGCGGCGTGGATTTCCCTCAACACGTAGGGATCTTTTTCATCGACCGCAGCCTCTCTAAGTGCCTCCCGGGCAAGATCGTCACCAATCTGCCCAAGCGCCCAGGCGGCATGACCGCGAACTAACGGTTCAGTTTCATCTTTCAGCGATTTAATTAAAGATGGCACAGCAATGGTATGCTTCAAGTTACCTAAAACAACCGCAACGTTGCGCAGATAACCACGGCGTTTCGCACGCTTTATTGGGCTGCCCTTGAATTTGTGGTTAAATTCCTGGGGCGAAAGCGACAGCTGATCAATTAGCTCCGGGTAACCAAATTGAGCATTTCCGGGGAGGCCTTTTTCCCTATGTGTATCTGCAAAGCGCTGGTTCCAGGGGCACACTTGCTGGCAAATATCGCAGCCGAAGATCCAATTGTCTATCTGAGGGCGCAATTCTAAAGGAATTTCTCCCTTGAGCTCGATCGTCAAGTAAGAGATACATTGAGAGGCATCGATGGTTCTGTCTGGCAGAATACAACTCGTCGGGCAAGCCTCAAGGCAGCGGGTACAGGATCCGCAGCGATCTGCGGTGAATGGGGGGTCTGGTTCCAGATCAATACCTAAAAAAAGCTCTGCCAGCAGAAAAAACGATCCCTGAGCAGGGTTGATCAGACAGGTGTTCTTGCCGATCCACCCCAACCCGGCCCGCTGCGCCAGGTCGCGTTCCAAGATGGGTCCGGTGTCCGTGTACCAGCGATTGGGGACTGGCTCCCCAACGCGGGCCTCGATAAATTCAACTAACTCCTGTAAGCGCAGGGGAATTATATTGTGGTAATCCTCACCCCAGGCATAGGAAGCGATCCGTCCCCGCAAAGCATGATCTTGTGAGGCATCCTTTCCTGGCATATTATGGGATGGAGATGGTATGGTGTGGTCCATCCCAACGATCAAGATTGATTTGCATTGAGGCAGAATCAGGCTTGGGTCAGCCCTGCGGGCACGTGCCCGATCTGTGGATAGATAGCTCATCTCTCCATGTCGACCTTGGTGCAACCAATCCTCATATATATTCACATGGGGAGGCGGATCGGGCCGCGTCACACCAACTTGGTTAAATCCCAATCGTTTCGCTTCAGCCACAATCTCATTCTTCAGCGTCATTGGGCTATCTACGAGCCACAGGATAACGAAAAATTCACCTGCTTTGAGGTCTTTTCATTGGGCGCCAGGACGTGAAATTGAGCCCACCCATTGACAGTATCCTGGATATCCAGATAGTAAACCACGGATTGAGTGCCTGCATCGAATGAGCCGGTGAGATCTCCAGGGAGGTTAAACGTAAAACCGGATGTATCACTCCCAGCTTCCATGCGGTATGTGACCGTTGCAGGCTCATTCAGGGTGAAAGAGGCGGTAAAGGTGAAGGTGTGCGGACAATCACTTGTTGATGAATCATCCACTTGGATGGAGACCTTAGTCACCTGGCCTGATCCTGAGGGCTTTGGTGATGCAGTGCCTGCTGGAATCTCTCCCACCACATCGATCTGTACGAATATCGCATAATCGAAAAATTCACCAGCTGGATTGCGCATCTTCCAATAACCGAGGTAAGCGCCCCCAGTCTGGGGGGCGATCATATCAACAGAGATGTCCACAGTAGCACCGGGGGCTACATTTGCACTTAGAGGGACTTCCCCAGAAGCAGACATTTGTTCGCCAGTGGAGAATGCCAGGGCGTATTCTGGAGTCCAGGTGTTTGTCCCAGAGTTCCGCAATCGCCACACTTTACTGAATCCCTCTCCGGGATCAAAATCTGTGCCATCCGGTATGGTTACATCCGCCCAAAATTCAGCCTGGTCAAAACCGCCAGTTACCGCAGTCGGCGTGGGGGTATTGATCACGTCCGATCCATTTTCCGGGTTAAGATCCGTTATAGCAGTCGGAGTGAAGGGTTTATCATCCTCACCCGGAGGTAAGGGTGTGGTCGTTGCTTGCGGCCTGGCCAGTTCTGTCAGCTGGGCGCCAGCAGTTTGTGCAGCAGCCGTCAGAATTGTTTCTGGTTCAGGTGTTGGGCTTGCCTCTCCATCTGCTGAAGAACAGGCGGCAGCAAACAGGCAGGTACACACCCATATAACGGTGAGTTTAGCATTGATCCGCATGGTAAGGCCTTTATTTCTCACGTTCAATGCGAGCAGAACCCCAGACAACCAGATCGTTCACTAGCGGTCCATCTGCAAGCACATCTAGAACGAATTGCACTTCCCTTCCTGCGTAGCCAGATAGGTCGATATCGGGGAAGATCAACAGGCCATCACAGGATTTGGTCCACTGATCAAGTTTTTGAACAGCATCTCCTTCTTTAATTCCGAATTGGAAGATGACCTGCCCGTCGTTGCAGTTTTCGAGAAAACCCAACTTTGCTTTAAAATGATCCTTGTCCTTGATTATATACGCAGGGAATGTACCGGTTATTCTGCCATCGTCTGTTTTCTTGGGACCAGTAATCAAAGCGATGCCAGATTGCTTCCCATTCTCCATGATGAAATCTCTTTTTAGCGTGGCGACGCCGTCTGGATTGTCATCAGCGCCATCAAAGGGTACTTCAACCGCGCTGCCTCCACTGCTTCCCACCCAGGTTGCAGACTTGGCAAGGATGTTGAAATCGTAGGTGATCCCGCTCTGCGGCTCAATTTTGATCTTGACCCAGAAATCTTTGTCCCTCTGTTGGCCCAAACCAAAAGTTTGCCCGGCTGGATTTCGCAGCTTCCAATAACCTTGATAGGTTCCTGGTGCCTCTGGAGCTATAAGATTGACCGAGACATCGAGGGTCTCTCCTGGGGCAACGGTACCACTAGTCAGTGGAGCAGAGGCGGGACCATTCATCGCGTCCCCACGGTCAAAAACAATCGCATAGCTTGAATTCCAGCTGCAAACCCCATTATTACGCAGACGCCAAGTCTTGGTAAATTCCTGACCCGCTTCTGACACTGTGTTGTCAGGGATAGTCACATCTTTCTCAAAACCGGCTTGATCGCACACTCCTTGCGTCGGGGTAGGTGTGAGTGTTGCAATGGATGGTGAGGTAGGTGAGGGAGTAGCGGTTGCTTCGAGCTGACCTGGGGTAAATGTCGGCTGAACACCAGTGGCTGCCAGAGTGAGCTGAGCCTGAATTGTTTGCGCCGCGTACGTTCTTAACATTTCAGGTCCAGTGGGAGTAGGAGTCCCTTCCCGGGGAAAATTACATGCGAGCGCAAGTATAAACAATATCAAAAGTGGAAATACAAGTCGATACCGGCGGATTATCTGCATGACTGTGTCCCTCAGACACTGTGCATCATTAAAATTCAAGTCTGAATCCAGCTACCGTAAAGGTACTATACTTTCCCTGCGCGTCGATGTCAAGAATCAGATCAGAGCGTTGATCAGAACAAAAAACGGGTTTTTGCGGCAAATGGTTGCACAAAAACCCGTTATTATCAGTGATTCCAACCGTTTAAGATATTGACTGAATCATCTCAATCGAAATGGGCGCTGGTTGGCTTTCAACCAGACGACCTTGCATCGACCAGGGCCCGGTCCAAGTTAGCGTAATGGGTAAAATTTGCCCTTGAAGAGACTTATCCGATTCAACGAACACCAGCTTGTTTGTTGGGGTGCGTCCCTTCCAGCGGCCGCGTACCTCTTGTTCGAAGAGTACTTCGACTGTCTTCCCCAGATAACCTTGATTAATCTCAGTAGAAATCTGTTCCTGGAGTTCCTCCAGGGCGCGGAAGCGTTCCCATTTCTCTTCCTCAGAGACATCATCCCCCAGGCGGCGCTCCGCAACTGTTCCCGATCGGGATGAGTAGCGAGCTAGGTGTGCGACATCCATTTTTAGTTCCGTCAGCAGATCGTGAGTGCGCTGGAATTGCTCCCGGGTCTCACCGGGAAAACCCACAATGATATCCGTAGCGATCGATACTCCTGGAAAATCTCCGTTGAGGCGGGTGCGGATTTTTTCAACCAGCTGAATGTACTCTGCAGCTGTATAACCGCGCTGCATCTCCTCCAGTACCTGGTCATCTCCAGCCTGGACTGGAACTTCGATATGCGGCATGATTTTTGGCAGCTCCGCAACTGCATCTAATAATTCATCTGTCATCCAATTGGGATGAGAGGTCAGAAAACGGATGCGCTCCAATCCATCCACCTCGTGTATTATACGCAGCAAATCTGCCAGGTCTGGACCATCGGCGATGTCCTTACCGTAACGGTCAACAATCTGCCCTAACAAGGTGATCTCTTTGACCCCCTGTGCAACTAAGGTGCGCACCTCAGCCGTGATCTCACCTACCGGACGGCTGCGCTCAGTTCCCCGGCGATAAGGGATGATGCAGAACGTACATGCATGGGAACAGCCCAGGACAACGGGAACAAAAGCGGAGACCAAACGGTGACGTTCGTGTGCGGGGAGAATGAGATCGCCATCCATTATGGCGAAGCGCTGATCAGTCTGCTTCTGCTCAATATCCCGCGATTCATCTTGAGTCAGATGGGCGATCAATGGCCCTGGATCGGATGGGGGGGAAAAGACATCCACGAAGGGGAAACGTTTCTGAAGATGTTGGCTGCCTTTCACTCCCACCATGCAGCCCATCAAGTTAATCACCACATTCGGTCGGCGTTCTTTGTAAGGTTTAAGCGAGGACAATCGACCCACAGCTTTATCTTCGGCGCTCTGGCGCACCACACAGGTATTAAGCACAATCACGTCAGCTTCACCGGGAGTTGTCGTTAAATGATAACCAAGGCCTTCCAAAGCGGATCCCACTCTTTGGGAATCAGCTACATTCATCTGGCAGCCTTCTGTCCAAATATGATATTTCATGTCCGGTATTATATCAGGGATAAAGCGACCGTATGTCAGAGTGGAATACATATACCTTAATTCGTGTTGATCCCTCCGCTACCATAACGTGAGTAATTTCATCAGGCATTAATCAAGGAGTGATAAAATTCGGGCCATGTCCAAATTGACATTGGTAAAGTTTGGATTGATCATCATCGTGCTTCTCGTAGTAGGAGTGCTGCTCTACCAGGTTCCGGCGATCAACATCCGGTTGAATTGGCGAGTGGATGTTGCCATTACCTACATCCGTAACGTGATCAATCCAGTTGGGCAAATGCCGACTCCACTGCCGCAACCAGCCGCAGCGGTCACCCCATTCCCATCCCAAACACCTGCAAATCAGCCCGCGGAACAACCGCTCATAACTCCTTCGCCAGGACCAACCTCAACCCGGACCCCTACCCCTACCGCACTGCCTCAATCGATCAACCTGGGATCACCATCCTGGGAAAAACAGACCCCCAACAACTGCGGTCCGGCAACCCTCTCGCTTTATCTGCGCTCACATAATTGGAAGGGGAACCAAGCGGATATATCTGACTTGCTCAAGCCTGAAACCGGGGATCGCAACGTGAATGTCGAAGAACTGATCTATTACGTACGCACCCAAGCTGGATGGCTGAACGCTGAATACCGGGTTGGTGGAGATATCGAATTGCTGAAAAGATTTCTGGCAGCTGGGCTCCCGGTGATGATCGAGGAAGGAGATCTTCTTGATGAACAGTATTGGCCCAACGATGACCGCTGGGCGGGGCATTACCTGCTGCTCAGCGGATATGATGAGACCACACAGACTTTCATCGCCCAGGATACCTTTCGCAGCCCTGACCGCAGCGTCCCCTACCAATCGGTCGCAGAAAGCTGGCAGGCTTTCAATTATGTTTACCTTTTGGTCTACCGAACTGATCAAACCGAGTTGGTTAAATCAATTCTAGGAGAAGATTGGGACCCAGACATTAACCGGCAAAAAGCGTTGGAATTAGCTCAATCGCAAACCATTCAAGACCCCAACAATGCTTATGCCTGGTTTAACTTGGGCAGCAACCAGGTCTATTTCGAACGCTATAACGAAGCCGCTCTGGCATATGACACGGCACGGCAGGTTGGATTGCCCCAACGCATGCTGCGCTACCAGTTTGGTCCCTTCTTCGCTTACTTCTTCAGCGGTCGCAATGACGATTTGCTCACCCTGACCAAATATGCCTTGCAAAGGACTCCGAACTCGGAAGAAACTTTACTTTGGCGGGGCTGGGGGAGATACCGGGCAGGAGAGACATCAAGAGCGATGGATGATTTCCAGGCTGCCTTGGAAGAAAACCCTTTTTATCAAGATGCCAAGTACGCCTTGGAATACGTCATTGCCAATCCTTGAGCATCCTGATTTCTGCTGTAGAATCTTTCCCCGGGTTTTTATTTGTTGCTGAGGATAATTGGTCCTACTTGATGAATGTCTACCTTGGACAAACTCCCTTTATCCCTGTTCAATCAATCTTGATTCGCCTGCGGCCTCTCCTCTAGATAAATCCCCTGGTAATCACTCCGCAGGGTGGTTTTGATCGATCATTTGAACCAAAAAAAGATTGACGTGGCAGCGAAAGCCAATTTTGACTCAGACCTGGCCCAGGATCATCCGGTATATATTTCTCAAACTCAGTGGATGTCCAGAAAGCATGGTTTGAGCACGAAACATGCTTGCTGCAGCGCGCAGAATGAAAATGGCTGTCAAAAGAAGTATAACCACCGAGAGCAAGAGCTGCCAGGCAGGTACGGTGATAATCGTTAGGCGCAGCATCATGGTGACCGGTGCCGTCAATGGGAATAAGCTTAACCCGACTGCCAAAAGACCATTTGGCTGGGCGATTAATACGCTGATAAACATCAATGGGATAATCATCGGTAGAATTACGACCATCGTCGCTTGTGAAGTTTCTCGAAGGTTGGGCAGCATTGCGCCAACCGCGCCCAGCAAACTGGCATAAACCGCATAACCTAGTAAGAAATACACAACTCCCCAGACGAGGATATAAGGTGCCAATTGAAATCCAGCTGGCAGTTGGAAAGTGCTGCCGCCCAGAACCATTAATCCGTAGGCTGATCCCACCCACAGGATATTGACCAGCAGACCCATCAAACCCAAGCCGATGAATTTCCCCCCCAGCAGCTGTCTCGGGGTGACAGTCACCAGCATGATCTCCAACACCCGGTTCTCTCGCTCCTTATTTAAACTGCTGACTAAGAAACCGGCTGACATCAAGATCAGCATGAAATAAACCAGCATCACACTATACGGCAGGAAAAATGCCTGGGGTGAATCCTGGTTGAGCCTGTTGGATGGATTTTGGATCATCACCTGCAGAGCAAAAGGATTTGCAACGATATTTGCCAGGTGTATATCGCCTTCAAGCAGATTAACTTGAAGCACCCGGTCAATCAACGATCCACCTCTAAAGGCATCCATGGGGTTGAAATCACTGCTGACAAACACAACTTGACCGCTGGCTAAATAATCTTCTGGTATCAGGTAGTAAGCGCTGATCTCTCCTGAAAGCAAGGCGCTCTTTGCAGATGCCTCATCTTGATAAGCTCGTAAATCATCCCCGGATACATAATCCGGGATGGTCTCGATCAATCCACTTTGATCGACAAATCCCTCTGGAATAGTGAGGCTGGGTTGGGCGGGATTCAAGATCTCCGAGACAGCACCTGGGGCTGATCTATTGAGCAGTAAAAAAGCTGCAAAAAGTAAGGCAGAGATCAAAGGGAGGCCAAAGGCGGTCAGCTGAAATGAACGCCTTGTCACCGTGCTAATCACTTCTTGGCGCAGTACAAGCCAGGTATTCTTCATTGTGGATTGCCCTTTGGCTCATAACCTAGAAATTCTCGCCAGGCAACCCGCTGACCGTAACGGAGCATGCCAAGCCTGAACGCTCTTCCGGCGAACCAGACCGCAAACGCGGCAGAGATAACCAGTAAACCCAGGCTGAGCACAATTTGCCAGATTGGAATCGAGGTAAAACCGGCTCGGATGGCGAGAGTGATCGGGGCAGTAAACGGGAAGAAACTAAGACCGATTGCCACCGGTCCATTAGGGTGGTTGATCAATGTTAACGCAAACCAAAAGGGGATAAACAGCGGTAATGTGAAAATGCTGGTAACTTGCTGAGCCTCTTGTGCATCAGTCAATGTCGCGCCGACTGCGACCATTAATGCTGCCAGCATGATGAAGGCAGGCACAAATAAAATAACCGCCAGGACAAGATACCCAATCGAAATCGATATCCAACGTGGCAGATCAATGAAAAAGCTGCTGACGAAAACCAGGAGCAGGACCATTCCAAACCAGATAATCAGCTGCGTCCAACCGATGCCAATAATGCCCGCAATCTTTCCCGCCATCAGCTTATTAGGTGAGATGGATGTGACCAATAATTCCATTGTCCGATTCTCTTTCTCTTCGACAACAGCCTGCAGTAGATAACCGGAAGTTGCGAAGACAGCCACGAGAAAGATGAAACTAACTGAGAACGGCAGCACAAAACTCAACCAATCTCCCTCAACAAACTGACGATCACCATCGATGGACCGCACAACCAGCTGGTTGCCTTGTGTTAAGCGTTGAACGACCTCTGGAGGGAAATTCGCCAGCAGGTTTACTCTCACAAATTGCCCAAACTGCCTGGTTGCCAATCCACTTGGGTCATCTATGGCGACTAACTTGGCCTGTCTGGTTTCCATGTAATCTGCATCGAGCACATAATACGCCTGGATCTGATCGGATTGTAAGGCCTCTTGCGCCCCTTCTTCTGTGTCAAAAGCGATTAATTGTACCGAGCTGGTTTGTTTCTCTCCATCAGCCAAGGATCCCGGGCTGGGAAGCAACCCTGATTGATCCACATAACCAATTGGTTCGAAATTGAACTCGGATCGAACCAATATAAAAATAACAATCGCCATAACCCCGATGAAAACTGGCAAGCTGAACAATCCAAACAAGAATCGTTTGCGAAACACATGCCGTGCGTACTCGAAAGTCATAACATGCCAAATCTTGCTCATTGGCTCATTGTTAGCTCCTGGACAACCTGGATAAAGATTTCATCCAAAGTTGGCATTCAGATCTCAAAACGCTTCACCTGGAAGTTGTCTAACACTAGCCGGATGAAGGTTGTCTTACCAACACCATTGGGGCCTAACAATCTCAATAATTCCCCCTCATTGACCTGGAAGGAAACCTTTTCACCTGCAAATATAGGCCCGAATTTCTTGCATACCTGCTGGAGACCAACTATTGACATAACATCCTTGTGTAACTTAGCTCAATTTCGACCAGGCGTATCGGATTATACACTGTCTTCAAAGTGCTATAATTGCGAACACATTCCTTTAGGAGAAAAAATAATCAAACAAATGCACTCAATTTGCGTTTACTGTGGTTCTTCTGATAAGGCAAATTCAGCTTATTTAAACGCGGCTTATGAAATGGGTGCTGTTATTGCCGCTCGGGGATTGCAGCTGGTATATGGCGCTGGGGGTATAGGATTGATGGGTGCTATTGCTAACGGTGCTCTTGAGAATGGTGGGGAAGTGATCGGTGTCCTGCCAGAAATCTTCAACACGCCAACTCTGGCACACAACGGGTTAACTCGTCTTGAAATCGTTGAGAATATGCACCAGCGAAAAGCGCGTTTAGCGGAGCTGGCAGATGCTTTCATTGCGCTGCCAGGGGGTTACGGCACATTGGAAGAGCTTTTCGAGATCCTGACTTGGGCACAAATAGGCTTGCACCAAAAACCCATTGGTCTGCTCAATATTCGCCGCTACTTTGATCCCTTATTAGAACTGGTAGAAAAGGCTAGTTCAGAAGGTTTCATATACCATGAACACCGTGGCCTGTTCACCTCCTCCGATGATCCAAATTCTTTGTTGGAAGCGTTGTTGAATCATAACCCCCCTGCCGGACTGGAACGCTGGCTCACGCGTCCGGATTGATCCCTGAAATACTAGATCTTACAGTCAACCCGGCTGCTCAACTAATAGAGCCAACCAATCCCCATCCTGACGTTTACCCTTGAGGTGCATCCCGCTGGCCCGGACAGCAGCTTCAACATCGGCTGCTTGTTGCTCCAAGATGCCAGACAGGATCAATTTCCCATGAGTTGCAACGATGTCGTTCAATCCTGCCGCCAGCAGACGCACAATAACTGGTGCGAGTATGTTAGCCACCACCAAGGGTGCACGCTTGATCGTGAATGATCCTGCCTTTATCTCTGCCAACGAACCAACAAAAAAATCTAGGCGATTACCCACGTCGTTAACAACACTATTTTGACGGGCGGCCTCAACCGCGTCCGGATCCACATCCACTCCCAGGGCATGGCTCACCCCGAGCTTCACAGCTGCGATACCCAGTATGCCAGAACCACAACCTAGATCGATCATCATCTGCTGGGATTTCCCTTCAGCCAGTGTTCCAATCACATGCGGGTCAAGCAGGTCTTCCAATATGCCCAGGCAGAGCTGTGTTGTGGGATGTGTTCCCGTGCCGAAGGCCATCCCCGGATCGATCTTCACCACAATGCGCTCCCCAGCTGCAAAATCCATCCAGGTTGGAATGATTAACAATCGCTTGCCAATGTGAACCGGGTGAAAGTGCTGCTTCCAGAGCTCTGGCCAATCCAGCTCGGCAACCGGCTTAAATTCTAATTCAGGTAGGGGGCGAATCTGACTGAGGTGCCATAAAGCCACCAGTATTTTTTGCCTTTTCTCTTCTAAGAGATCATCGACTGGAAGATATCCACAAACTCGTAGAGGACCAACGACAGTGCCCTCACCTTCGACATCATCGGTTATTTGTGTGCTCTCGATCACCACCCCACCAGAAACAAAGCGTGCCAGCACCTCGGAGACCGCCTCTGCCATCTCGCCATCCACCACCAGACTTGCTTCAATCCAGGTTTCTGTGTCCATAATTAATATAAAAAGGGCGCAGCTTGCTATCCGCTACGCCCATCTTTGCCGATCTTACTCGCCACTAATGGTTTCCTTCAACCAATCCAGAAAACCTCGTTCCTGCGGCCTCACCTCACTGCCCAGGCTTTTTGCCAGTTCTTCGAAAATCTGGCGCTGTTCCCCAGACAGGTGTTTGGGGATAGTCACATTCACCATCACCAATTGGTCTCCGCGTCCATTACCTCGCAGATGAGGCACACCTTTGCCACGCATGCGCAATACTTTCCCGGGTTGGGTGGCGCCTGGAATTTTCAGCACTGCCTCACCATCCACGGTTGGTACGGGCACATCTGCTCCTAAGGTCGCTTGAGAGACATTGATCTCTAAGTCCAAGAGGATATCTCTCTCTCGGCGGCGGAAATAACGATGAGACTTGACGTTGATTAATATGTACAAATTTCCATTTGGCCCGCCGTTTGTACCAGGTTGTCCTTCTCCTGCCAGACGAATCTGGTTCCCATTATCCACGCCGGCAGGGATGGTGACAACTTTCTTACGTGTGCGGCGCTCCAAACCTTGCCCGCCGCAAGTCTTGCAGGGTGAGTCAATCGTCTCTCCGCTGCCATTACATGTTGGGCAGGTGGTCACCTGGACCATCGAGCCTAGAATGGTTTGGCGAGCCTGGCGAACTTCGCCGCGACCTTCACAGGTGCTGCAGCGGACTGGAGAGGTACCTGGTTCAGCACGGCTGCCGCTGCAATGACTGCAGATCTCATCACGGGTGATCTCAATCTCATTTTCAACACCAAAAACCGCCTCTTCAAAGTTGAGATCCATGCGGTACTGCAGATCTGCGCCGCGCCGGGGGACATTACGTGCCCGACTTGATGTCCGACCAAATCCAAAGAACTCGCCAAAAATATCAGCAAAATCCGAGAAGTCTACAGTGAAGTCGGGGACACCTCCCGCGCCTTGAACACCTGCATGACCAAAACGGTCGTATGCGGCTCTTCTCTCTGCATCGGATAAAACCGCATAGGCTTCGTTGATCTCTTTAAAGCGTTCTTCAGCATCCGGAGCGTCATTCACATCTGGATGATATTGACGCGCTAATCCGCGAAATGCCCCCTTGAGATCACCATTAGAGGCATCCCGCCCGACTCCTAAAACTTCGTAGTAATCACGTGTGGTCATAGATTCACATTTATAATGGTTTATTCATTTCTGAATTCACCATCAACGACATCTTCACCATTTTCTTCACCAGATTCGGGTTCAGATTCAGCCTCAGCCTCACCGGGTTCGGTCTCATCTGTCGGTTCACTTTGCTGGTAGGCCGCGGCACCCAGTTCTTGAACGACACTCATCAATGAATCGGTGGCTTCGCGGATAACAGTCACATCATCGCTTGATATCACCTCACGCACCTTGGCTGTCTCTGTCTCAACTTTCTCCTTCATTTCTTCAGGAATCTTGTCACCTAAGTCACTGATGGTTTTCTCAGCCGTGTAGACAGCGTTATCCGCTAGGTTCCGGGCTTCAATTAACTCTTTGCGTTCGATATCTTCTTCGGCATGTGCCTCTGCATCCTTGCGCATCTGCTCAACTTCGGTATCGCTCAAGCCGGATGAAGCGGTAATGGTAATATGCTGGCTGCGATTCGTGGCTTTATCCAAAGCAGTGACTTTCAAAATACCATTGGCATCGATATCGAAAGTCACCTCGACTTGCGGAACTCCCCTGCGTGCGGGTGGGATCCCATCGAGGACAAATTTGCCCAATGATTTGTTATCATTTGCCATGGGGCGTTCACCCTGGAGGACATTGATCTCTACCTGAGGTTGGCTATCACTGGCAGTGGAAAAAATCTGGCTCTTGCGAGAGGGGATAGTTGTGTTGCGTTCGATCAAAGGTGTGGTCACACCACCCAGAGTTTCAACCGAAAGGGTCAATGGGGTGACATCTAATAGCAGGATGTCTTTTACATCCCCGCCGAGAACGCCCGCCTGAATCGCGGCACCAAGCGCCACCACTTCATCAGGATTGACACCACGGTGTGGCTCTTTATCGAATAATTTACGCACGGCCTCTTGTACAGCTGGCATGCGGGTCATACCGCCCACCAAAACAACTTCTTTGATTTTTGAACGGTCAAGTTCAGCGTCTTTAAGTGCCTGGCGGACAGGTCCCATTGAACGTTCGACCAGGTCTGCGGTCAGTTGTTCGAGCTTTGCCCGGGTAAGAGTCATCACCAGGTGTTTGGGTCCACTGGCATCAGCGGTGATATACGGCAGATTGATCTCCGTTTGCATCATGCTGGATAATTCGATCTTTGCTTTTTCAGCACTTTCTTTCAAACGCTGCAGAGCCTGGCGATCTTGGCGCAGATCGATCCCGTATTCTTTCTTGAATTCATCAGCAATGTACTCAATAACGCGATGGTCAAAATCATCTCCTCCGAGGAAGGTATCACCACTGGTGGAGCGCACCTGGAAAACACCTTCTCCCACATCGAGAATTGATATATCGAAGGTGCCACCACCAAGGTCGTAAACCGCGATCACCTCATCCGCCTTCTTGTCCAAACCATATGCCAGTGAGGAGGCCGTGGGTTCGTTGATGATTCGCAGAACCTCTAATCCAGCGATTTTTCCCGCATCTTTGGTTGCATTTCGCTGGGCATCATTGAAATATGCCGGTACAGTGATCACTGCCTGGGAGACCGATTCGCCCAGATAAGCTTCTGCATCTGCTCTGAGCTTGCCCAGGATCATGGCTGAGATCTCTGGCGGTGAGTATTCCTTCCCATCCAGGAATACACGCACATCCCCATTTGGTGCTTCAGCGAATTTATAAGGGAGACGCGTGATCGCTTTCTTCACTTCTGGATCATTAAACTTGCGACCCATAAAACGCTTGATCGAAAATATGGTGTTTTCAGGGTTTACCACGGATTGGTTGCGAGCAACACGTCCGATCAGGCGCTCATGGTTCTTATTCACCGCGACAACAGACGGTACAAGCCGTTCACCCTCAGCTGAGGAGATGACGATCGGCTCACCTCCCTCCATTACTGCAACTACTGAATTAGTCGTACCTAAATCAATTCCGATTATCTTTCCCATTGAATCTGCCTCCGTATAATAATTTCTGATTGACCGGTTCCTCTAGGGGACTATATAATTTCTTTACTGCGCCACCCGGACGGTGGCTGGTCTGAGTACACGTTCTCCGATTAGATAACCATTGCGGACAACATCAATTATCTGTCCACTCTCCAAATCTTCACTCGGTTCCTGAGAGATGGCTTCATGCAGATTAGGGTCGAACTGTTGACCCGCGACCTCCATCGGCACAACCCCTTCAGCTTCCAATGCTGACAAGAACTTGCGATTGACTAGCTCAATTCCTTCCGCCCATGAGGAGCCATCGCTATCAGCAGGCTGGTTCTGTAGGACACGTTCAAGATCGTCTAATATCTCCAAATATTTCCGAATGATATTTCCAGCGATGTTGTGCTGCAGCTGTTGGCGCTCTCGTTCCATGCGTTTTTTATAATTTGCAAATTCTGCTCTTTCTCGCTGCCAGCCATCGAGATACTCCGCAGATTGTTGTTGCAGGGCATCGAGCTCATCTCTCAAGATTTCAATCTCGTCGAGCTCGATATTTTCGGATGCAGTCGGCTCTTCGATCTGCTCTGTACCTTGAGCTTCTACTTCCTGGCCCTGCTCAACATTACCTTTGATTTCTTCAGTCATCTTGCCTCCGCAAATATTTATAAATAAATGTCTCACTCTCTGGTAACTAAAAGTGTAGTCCAACAGCCTGGACTACATCTACAATTGTTATCGTCAGGGTTGAAAATGCGCCTTCGTCTTCCGCCTTCAATCCCGATCAACCCAGATTTAATTCAACAACTAAATCACTCAACAAATCAGCTACAAACCGCACTGTAGAGATGGTGTGACCATATGACATGCGGATTGGTCCAAGCACACCCAGGGTGCCAGTTGCCAATCCCGGAACACCATAGCGACCGAGAACGATTGAGCACTCTCTGAGTTCTTCCCAGGTCCCTTCTCCTCCAATGAGTACCTGCACACCACCGACATTGGTGGTCAGGATTGTGCTGGTCAGTAAATCCTGCAAAAAAGCCCGCTCTTCAAATACTCTTAATGCTCTGCGCGCCAATTCGACTTCGGCAAATTCTGGTTCAGCGAGGACATTGGTCATCCCATCACGGTAAACTTCTCCACCCAATACAGCGCTGGAACGATCCATCTCCTCACCAATGAGATTGAGGACATCTTGTTCAAGAGCTTCCATTTGTGGTAACAAGGCAGCAATGGCGGCAGTCGACAAACCCTGACATAGCTGGTTCAGCTGGGCTGCAGTTGTGCTTAATGTCTCCTGCGAGACTGGTTCTGCCAAAGCCAAGATTTGTTGGCGGATTTCACCGCCGGTTAAGACCAATACCATCAAGACCTGTCGACCTAGGGTGGAAATTAATTCGATATGTTTAAATCGGGCTTTCTCAGGGTGGGGGGCTGTCACCAATGAAGCCGCCTGCGACTGATGGGCCAAGATAGAGGCGGCTAAACGCAACCAGTTATCGATATCATAACCAACTTGGTAAAACTGATGCGTGATCATGCGCTTAGTCTGCGGGGCAAGTTCGGTTTGACCCATCAACTGACGCACAAAATAACGGTACCCTTCTTCTGTTGGTACGCGTCCAGCGGAGGTGTGTGGTTGGCGAAGATATCCAGCTTCGGTCAGGGCCATCATCTCATTGCGGACTGTCGCTGGACTAAAGGTGAGCGCGTATTTATCAACCATTGTTTTCGAGCCAACTGGATGGGCGTTATCGATATAATCTCGAATTACTAAGGCAAGAATGAGCTTCTGCCGCTCACCAAGATTCATAAGTGATCCTAAATTTTAGCACTCTCGAGTCGAGAGTGCTAAAAAGTACTTAATTGATAATACCATGCCGCTATTAGAACGTCAAGCAACCCCCTCTCAAGCCCCCTGCTTCTAACAAAGCGTTAACACAAGAACATTTAACTAAGAGAGCGCGCGACGAGATCAACCGCGCAGAATGTCTAATATGAGCATTATGTCCCGGGGATATGGGGCTTCGAAAATTGAGTGTTTGTGGGTGATCGGGTGTTCGAATTCAATCGATCTGGCATGCAAACCGGGTCGATTCAACAAAGGTTCTTCAGATTGTAGTTCACCAGGATGGTTGTGATCGATGTCAGAGCGAAGTATCTCTATTTTACTTCCATATAAAGTATCGCCGGCAATTGGGAATCCCTCTGCTGAGAGGTGAGCCCTGATCTGGTGCCTGCGCCCAGTTTCCGGGGAGGCCTCGATCAGGCAGTAGCTGCCAAACCGATCTAGGACTTCCAGCCGGGTGACAGATGGCTTTCCATTTTGTTGATCGACAACAGTCCGATACCGACGACCAACATTCTCTCTGAGGGGTTGATCGACAACTATGCGCTCCCAGGTCGGATCCCCCACAACCAGGGCTAGGTAAGCTTTCTTTACCTGGCGCTCCTGAAATTGAGTGTTTAATTGGCGGTGGGCAGAAGTGCTGCGGGCTAAAACCATCACTCCACTGGTATACCGGTCAAGACGGTGAACGATCCACAACGGCTCATAATGCGGCGCTAAGACCGCTTTCACATGCGGCGCTGCCGGGTCATAACCATCTGGTATAGCCAATAAGCCTGCGGGTTTATCGATCACGATGATGTAGTCATCGCTCCAGATGACTGGAACTCCGGCTTTTTCTACCATCACTTCCTTTCATCAGTGGGTTGGTCTTTCAGCGCCTCATCCTGAGTAAATTTATCGATAAGCGCCCGATCCTCATCGCTCAATTCCGCACTTGCCAATAGATCCGGGCGACGCAGGTAGGTGCGCAGAAGAGCCTGCTCTCGTCGCCAGCGCGCCACGCGGGCATGGTCACCGGATGTCAGCACTTCGGGGACCCCCCAGCCGCGAAACTCGGAGGGCCGGGTGTAATGAGGGTATTCAAGCAGTCCAGAGGCATGGGAGTCATCCAGGGCGCCATTTGGATTACCCAATGCGCCGGGTAATAAACGTACGACAGCATCGATCAAGACCATAGCTGGCAGTTCTCCTCCGCTGAGCACGTAATCCCCGATCGAAATCTCATCGGTGACCAGATATTGGCGCACACGTTCATCAACCCCTTCATAACGTCCGCTGAGCAATGCCAGTTCTGGTCGGTAACTTAATTCATAAGCGATAGACTGATCTAGTAAGCGACCTTGCGGAGTCAGCAGCACGACCGGGCAATCAGGTTCCCCTCCCAGGGCTCCCTCGATGGCCGCGAATATCGGTTCAGGCTTCATGACCATTCCCCCTCCACCACCGTAGGGTTCATCATCAGTCACATGATGCCGGTCGGTCGCCCAATCGCGAATATTGTGCAAATTCACCTGCACGAGTTGGCTTTGAATGGCGCGATGGAGAATGCTGGTCTCCAAATATGGTTGGAAGACTTCGGGGAATAGGGTGAAAACATTTATTCTCATTATCCCATTCTAGTCCCAAGGCAGGAGAATAGCAAGGTTGCTTCAATCTTGACGTCACTTCCTGACGAATGGTAAGATGAGGGCATGTATTTAAAAGGCAGTAAATGGAACATGAAGAAGAAACACCCTCGGCGACCCAACCCTTGGCGTGTAATTTTATTATTAATATTAATAGGGGCTGCACTCTATGTGAACCAGGTTATCGTACCCGCAATGCCTCCTTTGTTCATTCCGACCCCGACTCCCACACGCGATCCAGAATCATTTGTTAGCGCAGCGGATGCTTTATTCGATTCAGCTAAGTATTCACAAGCGATAACTGCTTACGAAGAAGCCATCCAGGCAGATCCCGACAACCCCTCAATTTATATTTCAACTGCTCGGGCTCAGATTTACACAGCTCAATACGATGACGCTCTAGAAAACGCTGAAAGAGCGCTGATTCTGAACAATAACAACCCCCTGGCGCATGCGCTAAAAGCTTGGTCTCTAGATTTCCTGGGCGATTACACGCAAGCTGAAGCCGCGATCAAATCTGCTCTGGAGCTCGATCCAGAAAATGCCCTATCCCATGCAGTTTACGCTGAGATCTTAATGGATAAGGCAATTTCTGGGCAAGGTGATATAAATGCCATCGATAAAGCCGCCGAAGAATCACGAACGGCGATGGCACTCGACCCGACGTTATTAGAATCTCGGCGTGCCCGCGGCTATATCCTCTGGAATACTGGCAACTTTAATGAGGCAATCCAGGAATACAATGCCGCGCTGGCTATTAATGATAAAATCGCTGACCTACATTTGGCACTGGGATACAACTATTACCTGCTCAGCGAATATGATCAGGCAGTGCAATCTTACCTGCAGGCTTACGCATTGAATCCTACCGATCCAACCCCTCCTTATGAGATTTCACGCACTTATGCAACGGTTGGCGATTTCAGCCAATCGGTACAATACGCTGACCAGGCGGTTAAAACAAATCCCGAAGACCCGAAACTGCATGGCAACCTGGGTGTAATGTATTATAAAAATAATCAATTAACGGAAGCCATCCAACAATTGGGGTTAGCGATCAGAGGCGGCAGCCTGGAAGATGGAATAATTGTCGCCGCTTTACCGCTGAATTATGGTATTGTGGCGGAGTTTTACGCCATCTATGGGCTGGCATTAGCAAAATCTCAACAATGCGATGAGGCCGTCGCAATTTTCCAGGCAATTCGCAGTGGTGTGCCAGAAGACGAGATCAATGTCTATAATGCGGAGCAGGGTTTGATCATCTGCCAGCAAAGTATTGGGGAAACCCCTCCGGATGAACAGATTGAGGATGGCGAATCCCCTTAAACTCATTATGGACCGTCACCTGACTGGGGAGCGACCCCACTTCCGCCCTGAGAAACGCAGGATCAACCCATATCGAGTAATCATTTTACTGGGTCTGATCCTGGGTGGTATCCGGATTTTAATGGGTATTGACCGTGGCGATGTCCAGCCGTTATTTCAACCTACGCCAACTCCGACGCGCACTGTAAACTCTTATGTCATGGAAGGTGAAGCCCAGTTTAAAGCTGGATCGCTCGGCGGTGCGATCACGGCTTACCAGCAGGCAGTCAAGGTAGAACCCAATAATTCCCATGCTTGGGCAGAATTGTCACGTATCCAGACGTATTCCTCCAGCTTGCTCAGCACCAATGAGGATAGATATGACCGCCTGACTCAAGCTCGAGAATCAATCGAACAGGCTACGGCAATCGACCCGGATAATGCAGAAGTGCAAGCGGTCCGCTCATTTGTCCTTGATTGGTATGCTTCAAATCCGCTCGTCCCCCCGGAGGAGAGTCAATCCGCGCTTAACGACGCAGAAGCCGCTGCAATCAGAGCTCTGCAGCTTGACAATGAAAGTGCATTAGCGCTGGCTTTTTTGGCTGAAATCCTGGTCGACCAGCAGAAATGGTCTCAGGCAGAAGAAACTATCAAACAGGCGGTAGCCATCGAAACCGAATCGATGGATGTACAGCGTGTTTATGGCTATGTACTTGAATCTTTGGGACAGTACCGCCTGGCCATTGAGAAGTATCGAGAAGCGGTTAAACTCCAACCCAACCTGACTTTTCTCTACATCTTCATCGGACGGAACTTTCGAAGTCTAGATGTTCATAATCGGGCGCTCGAGGAATTCGAGAAAGCTGCCCAGATCAACGAACAGCTGGGTGTACAGGACCCGGTTCCATTTGTTGAAATTGCCAAGACTTATTCACGTGATGGAGAGTTTTTCGCCGCAGCCCTGAATGCCGAGAAAGCGATCAGGATTAACCCATACAATCCGAATACTTACGGACAATTGGGGATTATTTATACCAAAGCACGCAATTTCGAGGGTGCGCAACCGGTCTTAAGATGCGCCGTGCGGGGATGCAGCGCTGAGGAAAACCAGGTCGCTATCGAAATTTTAGGAGAGGGTGTTGCGGTCAATGGATTACCGATCACCTCTGGTACGGTTGCCTTTTATTACGCCCAATATGGCTCGGTTCTCGCGGCACTCAGCCGTCCTAATCAAAACTATTGCGCGGAAGCGCTGCAGGTTTTGGATGAGGTGCGTGCCAGTTACCCTGATGATCCAACGTTCAATCAAATTATTGAGGAGAATATTGCTATCTGCGATCTCGTCGATCTGAGATCTGCCCCGGAAATCACGCCCTCACCCTAATCCACTGCCTTTCTTTCGCAAAAAGGGGATGTTTAAAAACCCTCTTGACTTTCCTCAAGAACTCAGGTATGATCTTGTCCGGAGTTAGCACTCTAACGCTTTGAGTGCTAATTTCTATGTGTGTAACCACACAATAAATATATTTTATCCCTTTAGAAGGAGGCAAGTATGTCGATTTCAATCAAACCGTTAGGAAACCGCGTGGTGGTTGAACCCACTGAGCAAGAGGAAGTGACCTCTGGCGGTATCGTCCTGCCCGAAACGGCCAAGGAAAAACCCCAAAAAGGTTTGGTCCTGGCTACCGGTCCCGGAGATCGGGATGACGATGGAAAACGGATCCCTATGGATGTCAAAGAGGGAGATAATGTGCTGTTCGCCAAGTATTCAGGCACAGAGATCAAGCTGGATGACAAGAAAGTACTCATCCTACGTGAAAGCGACCTATTGGCAATTGTCGATTAAATAACAATCAAATAAAGGATAAGGAGCTAGTTTCTATGGCTGCTAAACAACTCGTATTTTCAGAAGATGCTCGTCGTAAGCTGCAAAATGGTATGGATGCCCTGGCGACTGCGGTCGCCACCACTCTGGGGCCAAAAGGCCGCAATGTGGCCATCGATCGCAAATTCGGTTCTCCCACAATCACCCATGATGGTGTCTCAGTTGCCAAAGAAATTGAGCTGGAAGATCCCTTCGAGAACATGGGCGCTCAACTGCTCAAGGAAGCTGCAACAAAGACCAATGACATCGCCGGTGATGGTACAACGACATCAACAGTTTTGGCTCATACCATCGTTACCGATGGCATGAAAAACCTCTCTGCAGGTTTTAACCCCATGCTGTTGAAGTGGGGTATTGAAGCCGCCACCAAGGCTGTGGCAGATAAGATCTCAGACCAGGCAATTGAAGTAACCACCAAAGATGAGATTGCCAATGTCGCTTCGATCTCAGCCCAAGACCGGGCAATCGGTGAATTGATCGCCGATGTGATGGACAAGGTTGGCAAAGACGGCGTTATCACAGTCGAAGAATCGAAAGGTTTGGAATTTGAAACCGAATACGTCGAAGGTATGCAGTTCGATCGCGGTTACATTTCTCCTTATTTCATCACCAATCCTGAATCAATGGAAGCTGATGTTGAGGAGCCCTATATTTTGGTTCATGACAAGAAGATCTCGGCTGCCACCGATATCGTCCCTGTGCTTGAAAAAATGGTCCAGGTTGGCAAGCGCGAACTGGTGATCATCGCCGAGGATATTGACGGTGAAGCGCTGGCTACCTTGGTGCTTAACAAGCTGCGGGGTATGCTCAATGTCGTGGGCATCAAAGCCCCTGGTTTTGGTGATCGCCGTAAAGCAATGCTGCAAGATATCGCTATTTTGACCGGCGCTACGGTGATCGCCGAGGAGACCGGTCGCAAACTTGAGAGCACCGAAATCACCGATCTCGGTCGCGCAGAAAAAATCGTTGTCACCAAAGATGACACCACCATTATAGGTGGGCATGGTGAATCAGCAGAGATCAAAGGCCGTATTGATCAAATTCGGGTCGAGATCGATAAGAGCACCAGCGATTACGATAGTGAGAAGCTGCAAGAACGGCTCGCTAAACTTTCTGGCGGCGTGGCAATTATTCGCGTTGGCGCAGCCACCGAAACTGAGCTCAAAGAGAAGAAGCATCGTGTTGAAGATGCACTCTCTGCGACTCGAGCCGCTGTTGAAGATGGCATCGTCCCTGGTGGCGGTGTTGCACTGATCAATGCTATGGCCGCCCTGGACGAAGTGAAGATGGATAGTGATGATGCCCAGGTTGGTGTTACCATCGTCCGCAAGGCTCTTGAAGCTCCCCTGCGCAAGATCGTTGAGAATTCGGGTAAGGATGGCGCGGTTGTCCTTCAGGATGTCCGGCGGACACAGAAGTCGAAGAAAAATCCCAACATTGGCTATAACGTGATCAGCGAGGAATACGTCGACATGGTCGAAGATGGTGTGATCGATCCGGCGAAAGTGACTCGCGGCGCATTGGAAAATGCAGCCTCAATCGCTGCCATGATCCTGACAACTGAAGCCCTGATCACTGATATCCCTGAGAAAGAAGGAATGCCTGCTGCACCACCGATGCCCGAATACTAAACTATAGCTGATTTTTTTCCAATCAAGGCGAGGCCTGGCCGAGCTCAATACGGTCGGCCTCGCCCTTTTTCTTTTGACAAAGTTATGGAGCTATGTTAAAATGGCTCCTGATATCGAGTTCGACACTCGGCCGGATCCCCGGCCTGCTATTCAATACCGCATACCATGTAGAACAATATCTTCTTGGATATCGGACAGAAATTGCAAGCCCCGGTCGGTGAATCCTGCTGGGGCATTTTTGTAATTATTGTTGAACATCATTTTCAACAAAATATATTTCAATCCACTTTTATCCAGATAAGATATTTGTGATGGAGGTGGTTGTAGATGAGGAAAAAATAATAATGAGTAATAAGAAATTTCGAATTATCCCCCTAGGTGGTCTAGGGGAAGTCGGAAAAAACATGATCCTTTATGAATACGGGGATAACATTCTCGTAGTAGATACGGGCATCATGTTTCCCGAGAACGACATGCTGGGAATTGATTACATTATCCCAGATTTCAATTATCTGCTGGAAAAGCGGCATTTAGTGCGCGGCATCATCATTACCCATGGGCATGAGGATCATACGGGCGCTATCCGTCATGTGATGGAGGAGATCCAGGCGCCCATTTATGCCACATCATTGACCAGGGGTTTGTTGGAAGTCAAGCTCGCCCGAGGAGGAATGCTCAATCGCACGGTTCTTAACACTGTGAAGGCTGGTGACCAAGTTCAAATCGGCCCCTTCGAGGTTGAATTCTTCCATGTTTGCCACTCAATACCCGATGGTGTCGGATTGGGCATCACAACTCCTGCGGGCCTGGTTGTACATTCCGGCGATTACAAATTTGATCACACTCCAGTGGATGGCTGGCCGACTGATTACGCAAAGTTGGGTGAGTTTTCCGGTCGGGGAGTGTTAGCATTGTTGGCTGATTCGACCAATGCTGATAAACCCGGCTGGACACCTTCTGAACGAGTGATCGATCCAGCTTTCGATCAAGTATTCAGCAATGCCGAAGGTAGAATCATAATCGCCAGCTTCGCTTCTTTAATTTCACGCATGCAGCAAGTTGTAAATGCAGCTCAACGTCACAACCGAAAAGTGGCCTTCGCGGGAACCAGCATGGTCGAGAACGCGAAAATGGCACAAAAATTAGGTTACTTGACCATCCCTGAGGGACTGCAGGTGAATATCGACACAGCCCTGAAGATGAACCCGGCACAAGTTGTGCTCATGTCAACGGGAACTCAAGGGGAACCATCTTCTATTCTTGGCCGTCTTTCTACCGGCACGAACCGCCAGTTTGATATTATCCCTGGCGACACGGTGGTTCTCTCCTCCCACCCGATCCCGGGGAACGAGGAAGGCATTTACCGGACTATCAACCGCATGTTCCGTAGAGGGGCTAACGTGATCTATGAACCGATCGCTCCTGTCCATGTATCCGGGCATGCCAGCCAGGAAGAGATGAAGTTGTTGATCCATTTGGTGAAACCGAAATACTTCATTCCTATCCATGGCGAACTACGTCATTTGAAACAGCATGCCACGATAGCTCAAGAGTTAGGTATAGCGGAGGAGAACATCTCGGTGATCGAAAATGGTCAGGCGGTTGAATTTGAAAATGGGGATTTGAGTTTGGGCGATCGTGTACCTGGTGGTTATGTTTTCGTTGATGGTTCACGAGTCGGTGAAGTTGGCCCGAGCGTAGTCCGCGAGCGGGAAGCATTAGCCAGGGATGGGATCGTGGTCATCACCCTGGTCCTGGAGAAGAGCAGCGGTCGCCTTATCGAGGAGCCCGAGATCATCACGCGCGGATTTGTTTACAAGCGGGATGCTAAGAATTTGTTAGCAGACGCTAGAAATCGGATCTCTGATACTATCAACCGGGGGAATGGGAATATCCAGAACGATATTGAGCAATCTATCAGGGCCTTCTTTTACAATGAGACGAAGCGTCGCCCGATGGTTTTTGTCACTATCAATCGCTTATAGTCTTGGTTTGTCATGATCATAACGAGACGGCAAGTTCTTGCCGTCTCGTTAGCTTTTTGCAGCTTTAGGTTGAGGTGCTGGAAGCGATCGTTTTCATTGTTGGGGCAAAAACCGGCGCTTACAACCAATCCCAGGTGTCATCGTTCCATCCATATTTCCCGAGCAAAGGCACAAACGCCACTGCGACAGTCTGCTCATGTCGAAAATTCTTGCCTTCCCGGTGCCAGCTTTCCAGGTATTGACCAATCCTGCTCCCAACTGGAATAACCAAGCGACCTCCATCAGCCAGCTGGTCGAGGAGCGGTTTGGGGACTTTGGGTGCAGCAGCCGTAGTGAGGATGGCATTATATGGGGCGTTCTCCGGCCAACCTCGCGTGCCATCCCCTATATGTACAGTAATATTCTTGATATCGAGATTGTTAATAGATTTGAGCGCTCGTTTGGCTAAATTTTCGTGACGCTCGACAGTATGTACTTCTCTAGCTACTAAAGACAGCACAGCTGCCTGGTACCCAGAACCGGTGCCGATTTCCAACACGGATTCTTGGCCCTCAAAAGCAAGCATCTGGGTCATTAAAGCGACAATATATGGTTGAGATATGGTCTGGTTTTGACCGATTGGCAATGGGCAATCACTATAAGCCATATGGCGGTGTTCCTCAGGGACGAAGAGATGGCGAGGCACCTGGCCCATAGCTTCTAAGACGCGCTTGTCCGTGATATCGCGGCTCAGCAATTGCTCATCCACCATACGCTGGCGCTCAGACTCGTAATTTACTTCTTTGTCCATTGGTTTTGTTCTTCAAAAATCCCCTTCGATTATATCTCAGGCATACAGAACAAATTTGCCTTATGACCACGCATTTATGAGACCTTGCCAAAAGGAATCCCTTTCTCCTGGTATAAATGGCTTATATAAGTTAAGGCGGTCGGCGATATCATGGTAACGTTCTTTCAGTGTTGCCGCAAGAGCGGTTGAGGAGGTCAATGTCGTGAAGACAGCCAGCATATCATCACTGATGATCTCAGGCATCTCGGCCCATTTTCCACGCGCAGCCAAGGTAGACAAGTTTTCCGCCTGCTCCTTCCAACTATGCAGAGCCATCACTGGTCGGTAGGCAGGCGTTGATGCATAAAAGGCGATCTGCTGGCGGGCAAACTCTCTTTCTTCAGGGTCGGAAATGACAAAAGCTGCCACAGATATCGATAATTCCTGCCGCTCACGACCAGTATTAAGAGCTCCCGCTTCAATCGCCGGAATGATCACTTCTGCCAAGTATTGGGGGCTGTGAAACGGATGCACGAGAAAACCATCGGCGACCTCCCCTGCCAGCCGAGCCATGCCTGAGTTTACCCCAGCGATATAGATCGGGATTTCAGGGTAATCAATCGGTCCAGGATTGAAGAAGGGTGACATCAATGTCAGCTTGTAATAATCCCCACGAAAGTTGAGCCTCTCACCTGTCTGCCAGGTATGCCACAGGGCACGCACGGCGGCGATCTGTTCCCGCAATTTGTTCAACGGCGAATCTGGCCAGGGCATACCAAACCTGCGTTCAATGTGAGCCTTAACCTGGGTCCCTAGCCCCAAGATAAAACGCCCCTTGGAGGCTTGCGCAAGATCCCAGGCTGCGTAAGCCATCGTTGCGGGGCTGCGCGCAAATGAGACAGCCACTGCTGTCCCATAATTTAAGCGCGTCGTGTGCTCCGCGACCAAGGCACCTGGTAAAAACGGGTTGTGGATAGTTTCTGAAGACCATACGGCATTGAAGCCCAACGCCTCCGCTTTAAGCGCGATGGATGGCACCTTGGAGAGAGGCGTGGGAGGAAAAGCAGCATCAAGCAGCATGGTCGATCCCTCGATTTTTTGATGTCAATAGCTTTCGCCTCAAGTCCGAAAAACAGAGAGAAGAGCGATGAAAACTATGTCAGAGCTCAACTCAATAAATAGGCTATCAACCATTGTGTGGTGGCGATTAATGCCTCTGTGTGGGTGCGTTCATAATTGTGAGATGCATCCACACCGGGTCCGATCAATGCAACCGCCACATCACCACCAGCCCGCCAGTACGCTTCGCCATCAGAACTATAATACGGGTATATGTCCACTTTATGTGGAATCTGGAATTCCTCAGCCAATTGTCGCATTTTTTGGTTCAACCCATGGTGATATGGACCGCCAGAATCTTTGACACATAATGTAGCGTGGAATTCATCGGAAGTCTGACCCTCACCCACCGCGGCCATATCTATGGTGACTAGCTCAGCCAGGTTTTCTGGGAACCCGGAAGCAGCTCCATGCCCAACTTCCTCATAATTGCTGATGTGAAATGTTGTTGTTTGGGCAGGCTGCAATCCAGCTTCGTGGATAGATTTGATCGCGGCGCAGATACAGGCAACACAGGCCTTATCGTCCAAATGGCGTGAGCGGATGAAGCCATTAACAACCTCCACTCGGGGATCAAATGCTACAAAATCCCCAACCTGTATCCCCAGATCACGGGTTTGATCAGCATCCGCCGTGCGGGCATCCAGGCGCACTTCAATATTGGTATCATCCCGCTTCAAATCGTTGACCTGATTGCCATGTACGTGTCCGGAAGCTTTGGTCAGCAAAATTGAGCCACGAAAACTTTCTCCTTGTGAGGTGAATACTGTACATCCCTCCCCTTCGACAGTATTCCATGCAAATCCCCCGATGCGGGTCATTTTCAAACGCCCATTGGATTTTATTTCTTTGACCATCGCTCCGAGGGTATCTGCATGGGCAGTTAGACCACGCGGCGAATCGTTCTCCGATCCATCCCAGGTGGCGACCAGAGCCCCTTTGCGGTTCTGCGAGATAGATAAGAATGAGAAATCTTCCATGATTTGCTCAACATATTCAATTGCATTTGCAGCAAAACCGGTTGGGCTGGGAGTGTTTAGTAAAACTACCAGGATCCTTAATAAATACTCTGCATTAATTGGGGGTAGGTCGCTCATTCCGGCTCCTTATTTATAAGTCTCGCCCACATATAAAAATCAGGTACTTATCAAAATTATACCCGCTGAGGCAATTGCGGACAACAAATACCCAGTTGGCATAGTTCTAAATCAGCATTAACTTATCAAATCAACGTTTACGGTATAATCTGCGGCATGGAAAGTATGAATCAGGAAGAAACACAGCCGATGCCACTTGGGGATGAAACCCAACCGATATCATCAGAATCCGATCCTGCTCAAGGGCAGAATCAGGATGACGACAATGGTAATGCGGATCTTGGAGGAACTGAGGGCAATGACAGCCGGAAAGGCCGCTCCTTATCCTGGCCGTTGTTGATCACGATCAGCCTGGCAGCTCTGTTACTGATCGCTGCTACCAGCGCTTTTGGGGGCTACCTGTCAGGAATCAATGAGCGCACCAATTATGAGATTACTCAGGTCGCCCAGCAAGTCTCCGAACAATATCAATTAGGCTTGGATGATATTGAAGCCAATCGGTATGAATTGGCGCGCCAGCGGTTCGAGTACGTAATTAGGCTCGAGCCCAACTACCCGGGTGTGACAGAACAACTTGCTCTGGTATTACTTGAAATTAATACCACTGCCACTCCAACTCTGGTGCCCACTCCCACATTAACCCCGACACCCGATATGCGTGGCGTCGATGAACTGTTCTCGCAATCACAGATTTTATTAGCAGATGGGAAGTGGACTGAGGCGATAGAAACATTACTCAAGCTGCGTAAAGATGAGCCTGATTTCCAGACGATTAAAGTCGATTCAATGCTGTATGTTGCCCTGCGAAATCGGGGTGTCGATCGCATCTTGCGGGAGGGCGATTTGGAAGGCGGTACCTACGATCTCGCTTTGGCTGAGAAATTTGGTCCATTAGATGTTGAAGCCAGCAATATGCGCACCTGGGCAGACCTTTATAAAACAGGAGCCAGCTTCTGGGGTTTGGACTGGGGCCAATCAGCTTTTTATTTCGGTCAGATCATCGTTGTCGCCCCCAATCTCCGTGATAATACCAATATGACCGCTGCGGAGCGCTTCCGCATTGCAACTATTAAATATGGGGATGTTTTAGCTGCCAGCAAGGAATGGTGCCTCGCCCAAGAGCAGTACGAAGCGGCATTCGCCCTTGGAGAAGATACGTTGGTCCAGCCAACTGCCTCCTGGGTGACTCAGAAGTGCACCAATTCTCAAAAGAAGAACCAAAGGACCCAGGAACCTCCACCTCCTGAGGTTGTACCCACAGGAGAGGTAGTACCCACAGAAAGTCCTCCAGCTGAACCTGGACCAACCGAACCCCCACCTTCGGAACCCGCTCCAACCGATATCCCCCCGACGGAACCCCCGCCGACAACAGGGCCCCCACCGACAACAGAGCCCCCACCGACAACAGAGCCCCCACCGGAACCGACCTCTACCTCTACTCCGTCACCATGATCTCGCTGGGGGAAACGACCCCTTTCTGGGCACTCAGCTTGGCCTATTGGCTGCACATGCTGGCAACAGTAGCGTGGATTGGCGGGCTGGTAGCCCTGGTTGTTCTTGTTCTGCCAGTCGCCAGACGCGTTCTCGAAGCCGATAGCTATGCTATTTTTCTTGAGCAAGTTCAACGTCGTCTAGATCCTCTTGGGTGGTTGAGTCTGGCTGTGCTCCTGGCGACCGGCCTTTTCCAGATGAGCGCTAATCCAAATTACGAGGGATTCTTAAGCATTTCAAATCGTTGGGCGGTGGCTATATTAATTAAACACATCTTGTTTTTTGGAATGATCGGTGTTAGCGCTTACATGACCTGGGGAGCACTTCCATCTCTGCGGCGTATTGCCCTCTTGCGGGCAAAAGGTATCGAGGCGGAGGATGCAGAAAAGCTCCAGAAGCGCGAAACCTTACTGCTCCGCATCAATTTGATCCTGGGGATATTGATTCTGGGCTTAACTTCTCTGGCACGAGCCTCCTAATATAGCCTGGGCGCCTAAGGCTTTGGCGATTTGTGAAGTATGAATGGGTCTTGTGGGTAATAATGGTAAAAGTCGCGTTCTGGGAACTCGGCTCGTAGGGCATCATCCGCTTGTTGATTCCGGCTGAGGATAAATATAAAGGGGGAATCCAGATCCGGACTCTGTAAATCAAGCAGGACACCATATTCCATCCAGTTTTCAGGATGAACCACGATTAACGCTGGAGCCAGATCTTGAGCCTGCTCAGTTAAAAACGGCTTCAGATCTGCCCGGTCCATCCCATATAAACCGCGCAAATTATTTAACCTTAAAGGTGCGTAATAAATAAGATTTCCAACAACCAGGATAACCAGCAAGGCTGATAGGATCAAAGGCCTGAATCGTATCCAGCCTTGATATGTGGGCCACGATTCACCTGGTTGGATAGGCCATCCAGCCAGCCAGGCGATACCAGCTCCACTGATCAATGTCAGGCTGAATAAACCTTCAAAATAATAGCGAGGCCCAAAGACCCAGGCGCCAACCCAATAGGCCATGTAGAAGATCACCAGGCTTGGAAACACTGCTGCAACCAGCACCCCACGCCAGTTGCGGCGCAGTAATACTGCCAAAATCCCAAAAGGTAGAAAAATCCACGAAAACCTCCCCCAACCAAATAAATCGCTATAACCGACCCGCAAACTAAAGCGTGTGTTGATCCTGGCTAAATTCAAGCTGTGCCCATTTTCCGTCACTCCGTACCCTGGGCCAAAACCGATCTTATCGTAGGACCACCAGAGAGTATATGGATTGAGCAGGGCATCACCGGTGACCGCATACTGCCACAATAAGGTTATCGCACTGACAGCGAGTGCAAGGCCACCAACGGCCATCACGTGACGGCGAGTATGCCAATCAGCTCGAATCAGCAAATATAACCCATGCAGGGCAAAGGGAAGTGCAACGGCAAGGGCAGTTAATGGCCTGGTGAGTGCTAAAACTCCCAGTGTCAGCCCAGCGACCACTGTTGGTAATATGCGCCGCGAAACATTCTGCTCCCCAAACCCATCGATCCAGGCAAGCGCGAAAGCCGTGCTCAATACCAAGCCAAAGGAATGAGAGAGAAGTGTACCAGTGTTGATCAAGAAAAATGGTGAGGTAAGTGTGAGCGCAGCTGCAATAATCCCCACCGTTTCCCCGAAGACCTTCTTCCCTAACCGGTAAGTAAGCCAGACACCCAATCCAGCCAGCAAAGGGTTGATGAACGATCTGATACCCAGGCGAACGCCAATTGCCAGCACCACTGGCCACCCCAAAGGGTATTTTCCAAATCGTTGACCGTTGTGATCTATTACAAATGGGACTAAGAAACTCTCCGCCTGTGGTGGAGAGGCAACAGTCAGGTTTCCATCTGCGATCGCCCGAGCCTGCCACACATATGCAATCTCATCTTCTAAATGTGGGATGCCCTCAAAAAATCTTTCTGTGACATAATAAGTCACCAGAATGGTGATCAGGCTCAGCGCCAGGGCAATGCGATCCGCTCGAGACATTGATATCTTGTAATCAGATAGATAGATCAGGCATGAATAGCCCGCAGTGCTTGCAATGCCTGGTTAAGTAAAAGGCCGTTCGAGGCGAGAATGCCGCGATTGTTTAACAGTATTCGGCCTGCTGTGAAATCTAACGCTTTGCCTTGCAGATCGCTTACCTGTCCACCTGCTTCTTCCACAATGAGAGAGCCGGCTGCCTGGTCCCAGATCTTTTCCCGGTAATCCGGTTGTTTTGAGGAAAGCAATCTCAAATATAAATCGCCCTTGCCAATCGCCAGCAGCACATATTTCGCCTGGCTATCCATTCTCACCGGTTCAACTTCAACTTCCAGTTCTTGAGCAAAATAATCGATCTGGTTGATATTTGTATGTCCTGATTCAAACGAACGCAATAAGCGAGCTTGAGCCGGCACTGCAATATCTGAGACGTGTAATTCCTGATAGGAATCTGCATCGGCTTCAAGAGAAGTTAACCAGGCGCCTTCTCCTCTGACCGCGATTGCCAGCGTCCCACTGCCCCCTGCATCCGGTATGTATCCTTCCGTTAAGTTTGGGCAGCCAAGCACACCAATCTGCACTTGACCATCGACGATCAGTGCCAAGGCTACTGCGTACTGGTCGCCTCGCAGGAAACCCTTGGTGCCATCAATTGGGTCCAAAGTCCAAAAACGTTTTGCGGGTTCACCAGTGCCGTGATCGATCCAAGAGCAAACTTTTTCGGGCGTCGATTGAGAGATAATCCTTGACACAAATTGGGTAATTTGCTCTAAGGTGAGTTTTCCGGAAGGTTGGCGCAATTCGCTCGCATCCTCTTCACCTACCAACGGATGATCTGGGAATGTTTCAATTAGCGCCCTCCCTACCAAAGCCTGGGAGGCGAAATCAGCGACAGTAACCGGTGAGCGATCATCTTTAGTTAATGCGGGCGAGACCATCTCTGCCTGCACCTCCTTGACCAGATGGGAGGCCTGGCGGACAATATCTACTGCAAATTTGGTTTCTGGTCGATCGAGTTTCAACATCAATGTTTTCCTTTATTTCCCATAATCCTGGAAATTTATTGTGCTAAAGTCAATCTGGGCAATTCACTCACCGCAACTCCGTTTAAGTCATAAGCCAGCGCATCGGTGATCTGCACCGGGATCATCTCTCCATTGGGATATTCACCCTCCAATATTGTCAAACCATCGATTTCGGGGGCATCCCGGTATGTGCGACCCATTGAAAGGTTATCACCTGACCCTTCAATCAGAACCTCAAGAGTTTTCCCAACCAGCGCCTGGTTCTTTTCCAGGGAGATGCCTTGCTGCAATGCCATTAACCGTTCCCAGCGTTCTTGTTTTACCTCAGCTGGGACTGGATCACCCAGTGCTTCACTCGTTGTCCCCGGTTCAAATGAAAATTTAAAAGCCCCCACCTTATCGAAACGAATTTCCCCTACAAAATCTAATAGAGTTTGAAATTCCTGTTCAGTTTCACCTGGGTATCCAACAATGAAAGTCGTCCGCAAAGCGAGGTCTGCCATTTTACAGCGCATTTTCTCAATTGTTTGGTGCACCCATTCAATTTTCGCGGGTCTGCGCATGCGTCTCAACACGCTGGGATCAGCATGCTGGAGAGGGATATCCAAATAAGGCACGATTTGCTGGTGGGATGCCATGACATCGATCAAGCGATCAGTCACGTAGCCTGGATAGGCATACATGATGCGGATCCATTTTATTCCGGAATGGTCAGCGTCATTTTGTGGTTGCTCTTGTAGATCTGCCACTATTTTCTCAAGTAGATCAGCCAAGCCGTTTTTTATGCCAAGATCATTCCCGTAATCAGTGGTGTCCTGAGCGATCAAGATTAATTCTCGTATCCCCATACCCTGTAATATCCTGGTCTCCGCTAGGATAGCCTCCACCGGGCGGCTGACAGCCGTTCCTTTTATCAAAGGGATAGCACAAAATGCGCAAGGCCGCCGGCACCCATCTGCTATTTTCAAATAAGCACTTGCACCTTGAACAGCTACCCGGAGAACTCCACCCTCATCCATGACTGTCTGGTGGGCATCCGGGAGCTGGTAGACGGGTTCTGGGTGTTTTCCTTGTCTCAGTTTTTTGACTACAGCGATGATATCCATCCATCGACGGGTGCCGATGATCCCATCGATCCCAGGGACCTGCTGAGCAACTTCGAGTCCATAGCGCTGAGTCAGACAACCCGCGGCGATCAAGTACTGGTTGTCGCGTTTTTGGGCTGCCAGTTCTCCCAGCACCTGCAAGGATTCATCTTTGGCTGGGCCAATGAATCCACAGGTGTTAACAATTAAAACGCTGGCTTGTGCTGGATCAGCCACAGGCAAGTACCCAGAATTGTTCAACAGTTGTCCCATTGATTCTGAATCAACTGTGTTTTTGGAACAACCTAAAGATATTAAATGATATGTGTTTTTTTGCATAAGTAATTTACCATTAAGATCGAAAAATATTATAAACCAAGCTATCGATACCCATCAGGGTGTATCTGTCTGTTGAGGAGTTGGACTCGCTAACGGCGTGCTGGTTGGTACTGGGGTGATAGTCGGGGTTGGCAGCAGGTCGCCTTGCGGAGTAAACACCCTGTAAACCACTTCTCCGTAGACACCTAAAACACCGAAATCTATCTCGTTGAAAAACACCTGCAGAGCAGATCCATTGCCCGTGATCAATTCTCTTTGAAATTCACCTGAGAAGGAAAATGCACTGCCAGGAACAACTCGTCCCTCGAACTCAACATTTTCATCCACGGTTACCCGCATCCAAGCTCTTCGAAGGACCGAAACATAGATTTGGACAGGTGCATCACTTATTGTTGGAACAGGTGTCTCTGGTGGGACCTCTTCTGGTGGAGGTGCGATTGGATTGCCCTCAAGTCCGGGTGAATTTTCAGTCTCTGCTGGTCCTGGAAGCGGGGTTTCGCTAGGCGGGGGCATTTCTGAAAGTGATTCAACAGGAGTTGCCTGCAGTGCTTCAGCAATAGACGGCACGGTTTCGATAGGATTTGGTGCTGCCTGCAAGGAACTGATCCTGATTGTGCCCCAGATAATGAACGCGACCACAGCCACAATCAATATCGCACCGAGAAACCAATCTCCTGGAAAGGATCGGAGCAGAGGTAAATTGGTTCTTCGCCGGCTTGGCTTGGTATCAGGAGAGATAGGTTGGGCAGCTCGTTTCTCAGCGAGTTGGGCTTGTAAGCCATCTGCGAATCGGAGCAGGATTGGCTCGTTATCCAAACCCAGGAAGGCGGCATAATTCTGCAGCATGCCCCGTCCTTGCACTGGTGATGGCAATCCAGCCAGATTTCCAGACTCCATTGCCTCCAGGTAATGCTGGCGAATATGGATATTACGCTCAACTTCTTCTAAAGAAAACCCGAGCATCTCCCTTTGTTGCTTTAGATCCTCTCCCAAGTCCTTGAAAATCAGGGTCGAGTTGCCAGGGGTTTCGGCCACTGCTGGAGTTTGTTCGTCTGGCGAATCAAATACAGCTGCGAGTGGTGTTTGCTCCTGCTCATTAAGGCTACTCAATAGCGGTTGAGAGGCTATACCCAAATATTCGGCATAGGCTCTCAGGTATCCACGCACATGGGCTTCAGAGGGCAACTTATTAAAATCCCCTCTTTCCAGGGCTTCCAGGTAATGCAAGCGGATATGTGTCTCTTCCGCAGCCTGCTCCAGAGATATATTTTGCCCTTGACGAGCGCGGTGCAGCTCCTGGCCGATTGTCTCAGACATTTGTTTGTATTCTGGTAAATTACTTCAGCAAGTATCCATCGAATGTGCAAGAATTCTGAAATGGCATTGACTGGGTACAAAACACCGGCCTTGCAGCACCCAGGCTACAATCAGGCCGGTGATAATGTAAAAAGCATTCAAACCGCCTCACAGCAATGTGTATTGCTGTTTTTGCTGGGGCTATTCTACTTCAATTTCTTCTTCATTTCCGCTTTCGGATCCAAGCTCATGGTCATCTCCCTCGCTGGAAGATGCAACCAGTTCTTCGTCTTGAAGCTCTTCTTCCTCATCGCTGCTCTGTTCAACGGGTTGTTGCATTTCAGGAGATTCTTGCTCTTGGTCATCCCTCTCGCCGGAAGATGTAACTTGTTCCTCGTCTTGAAGCTCTTCTTCCTCGTCGCTGCTTGGTTTTACAGGTTCTTGCATTTCAAGAACTTCTTGCTCTTCTCCTTCACTATTGACGATAACCGTTACCTCCGGGATCAAGTCAATTGTCAATCGGATCTGGACTGTATGCTCACCCAGAGATCTCAGAGGCTGTGAGAAAACCTGGCGTCGGTTGATTTCAACACCGGTTTTCTCAGTGACCGAATCTGCTACCATCTGGGTGGTAATTGAGCCGTAGAGTTTACCCGTTTCACTTGCTCTGGCAGTGAAAGACAATACCATGCCGTTCAATTGCTCAGCGACAGCGCCCAATTCTTCATTTAATGCCTCACGCTGGATTGTAGCCTGAGACTTGATCCGGTCAACCTGCTTGAGTGCACCAGGTGTTGCCAGGGCAGCGAGCCCCTGTGGCATCAGATAATTGCGGCCGTAACCATCGGCTACTCGTTTAACATCTCCCGCCCGACCGAGTTTAAAAACGTCCTTCAGAAGTAATACTTTCATTTTTCTCAAGCCCTTTCATACTTAGGATGACTTTCCGCGTATATCAAAATTCACAGAAAGTGTGCCCGGGCGAAGGGTACAACGCTCCGGGCGCAAGGATTGTACCAGATGGGGTGTCAAGCGTCAACACTAACTGCAGTTCGCACTATGCAATTGATGCAGTGAGTTTCAATCGTGTATAATGCGCTCATGCCCATACAAGAGCGAACAATCCGAACCGAAGCGATTGTTTTACGCCATAAGAATTGGGGGGAGGCAGACCGTATGCTGTGGCTTTATACTCGCAAGATGGGAAAAGTTCAGGCCATCGCTAAAGGTGTCCGCAAAATAAGATCTCGCAAAGCTGGTCATCTTGAGCCATTTACCCATACCAATCTATTAATGGCTCGTAGTAGATCTTTTTTGATTATTACCCAGGCGGAAACCATTGATGCATTTCTTAACATACGGGATGATTTGCTTCGTGTGGGGTATGCAGCATACGTTATTGAGCTGCTCGATCGATTTACTTATGACGAAGACGAGAACCAACTGCTTTATCGATTGTTGAAAGAGACCTTATCTCGAATGGATGATGAGAAGGATCCCAATCTTCCAGTGCGTTATTTTGAAATTCAATTACTCGACCTATTGGGATATCGTCCCGAATTAACGAATTGTGCGAATTGTGAATCATTAATTGAGGCGAAAGACCAGTATTTTTCTGTTTCTATGGGCGGTGTCCTCTGCCCCCGCTGTGGACCGCAATTCCCAGATGCAAGCCAAATATCATTGAATACTCTCAAATATATGCGTCACTTTCAACGAAGTTCGTTCGCCGAAGCTGCACGGGTTCAGCTAACCCCAGAGCTGAATCACTACCTGGAACAGCTCATTCAACATTATTTCTTGTATTTCTTAGAACGAAATCTCAACACCCCAGATTTTATCCGCCGCGTCAAGAACCAACCGCAACAGGATTGATTCCAACTTTTATAGATATTCATCAAATAACTCGCCAGGCCTGACCAGCACTGATCAATTTCTACTCGTTTATTCGTGCAGGAAACCGTGCACGGCTGCATTGAATACCCCCGCTGAAAATGGTTTCTGCAACCAGTGAACATTCCCGGACTCAAGCAATGTTTGATCCTGCTCTTTTACAGGATGACCAGTGATGAAAAGCATTTTCACCTCGGGCCACCGTCCCATCAGATTCTGGTAAAGGTCTACACCTCCCATAACCGGCATGACCATGTCGCTGACGACCATTGCAATATTGTCGGCTTGTTGTTCATAAATATCTAACGCTTCTTGCCCATTGACAGCTGTCAACACATGGTAATTTGAATCGATGAGTAAAGTCTTCATTGCTTCTCTTGTTGAGTAATCATCCTCAACAAGCAATAAGGTTTCACCAGAACCTCTGATGTCTGAGTAAAGGTCTGGGATATCGACGTCCTCACCGACAGGCTGCTGTGCAGGCAGATAAATATGGAAGGTGGTGCCTTCACCAACCACGCTGTGCGCGTCGATATAGCCATCGTGTTGTTTGACAATGCCATATGCTTGGGCTAAACCCAAACCGGTACCCTCGCCCACTACTTTAGTCGTGAAAAACGGTTCAAAAATATGTGGCAAAACATCTGGCGGAATGCCTTCCCCGGTATCATTTACAGTGATGCGATTCCAAGTACCTGGGGGGATATCTGGGCATGGCGGTTGGTCTCCATCTGCTAATCGGATTTGTTCGAGTTCGAAATGCAAAGCTCCGCCATTGGCGGAAGCGTCACGTGCATTCACTGCCAAATTCATAAATACCTGCTGCAAACGGGTCGGATCAGCATTCACCAGATATACTCCAGGTTGGTACGACAGCTCTATGTGGATCGTTTCAGGTAAGATTCTGCGGAGAAGTTTGTCCAATTCTTTTACAAATGGCAGTAAATCGAGTGTGCTCTGCTCCATCACAGAACGGCGGCTAAAATCTAATATCTGTCTGATCAGGCTGGCTGCTCGTTGGACCTGCTGCTGAATAATATTCAAACGCTCCTGGCTGACAGCCGACAGGTTGGGATCGCGTCTTAATAGGTCAGCATACACCACAATCGCGGCCAGGATGTTGTTGAAGTCATGGGCAATACCCGCTGCCAATTGTCCCACGGTAGCCAATCGCTCCTGCATTTGGATGCGCGTTTGGGTTTCCCGTTCCAGGGTTACCTCGCGGATGACCACTACCCAGCCACCTGGATCGTCTCCCTTTTCTAAGGGCTGTGCTCCAATCTCAAAAACCTGGCGTGGGGGCCCGGCTACCTCAAGCGTCATACCATAAATTCTGCAGCTCTGGTTTCAACAAATCTTCCAGTGGTTTCTGACCAAGGTTAGTAAGAATATCACCAGCTGCAAATACCCCCAGGTTAATCAGGTAGGTTTGGGCTACCGGGTTAGCGAGAACCACCCGCATCTCCTCGTCTAATAGGATCACACCTTCTGGAACAGTATCGATGATATGCTGCACCTGTTCGGCGTTTTCTTGGATTCTTTCGAGCAAAGCGATGCGTTCCACAGCCCCTGCCAGCTGTCTGCCTACCCCTTCTACCAGAGCGATCTCCTCGGTTAACCAATTGCGGGGCTGTTGTGAGGCAATGCATAACCCACCAACCATTCTCCCTTCGGATACAAGCGGAACAGTTAAAGAGGCTCGCAGATCATATCCTTTTAACTTAGGCCAATAATGGTAGTATTGATCTCCCTCCGTCAATATCTCCCAATCTTGAATTGCGATAGTCGGTGTTCCGCTATCTTGCGCTTCATGGTTGAGCTGCTCAAATATCTCACCCAGACTGGTTGGCATTTCGTGCTGGATGTGCTGTTCTTCAACCCAGATCCTACCGATATGCAGTCCAAGAGCTCTCAATGTGTGATCAAGTGTAATATCCAAGAGGTGCTCCAAATCCGAGGCAGCAGCTACCTCAGTGATGATTGCATTGAGGGCTTCCAAATGTGTTGCCCTGCGCCGAGTTTCATCGAAAAGTCGCGCATTCACCAAAGCAACAGCTGCCTGGCGGGCGAAAGTGAGCATGACTTCTTGTTCTGCATCTGAACCCACATGGGGTTCATCGTAATAACAACCTATCGCGGCAACAACATCGTCCTTATATACTAATGGCCATAAATCCACGCCCCGGACTCCTTCCTGCACACCGATATCCTTCAATAAGGATTTGGCTGGCAATTGCTCAATATCTGAGATCAGGATCGGCTCGGAGCTCTTAAACAGTATTCCACCTGGCAATTCCTCAAAACCTCCAATGACTACCTGAATATATTCAGCAGATAAATTTTCAGCCCAGGGAGCGCTCACTTCCCACTTTCTTGGCGCAGGTAGAGTGCTGCCCGATCTGCCTGTCCCAAAACCATGGCTCCTCTACCGATACTGTCGATCACTTCCTCCGGGGTTAATGGGCGGTTGAGCCCCTCACTGATCGTCGCTAGATGAGCCATACGTTCGGCTTGATCACGCGTAGCTGCGAAAAGGCCCAGGCGCTCTAATACTTGTCCTACCTGGTTGGTCACTTTCTGCACCAAGGAAATTTCCCCAGCGGAGAATTGCCGGCGAACCAAGGAAACCATCTCTAATGTCCCAACAACCTCGCCTCCAAAAATTATCGGGGCGAGCAAGAGGGAAGCGACTCCCGCTTTTCACGCGAATCGAGCATGCCGGCCAGCAGCGGATCGTTCTGTGTGTCCTCGATCGCTAGAGGTGAACCACTTTCTAAGACCGAGGTCATCACCGGGTTGCCGATGACAGGAATCTGCTTTCCGAGAATTTCGGGACGATCGGCTTCATGATATTCGGCTATTACCTGGGACATCGTGAGCAATGAATTGAGCAGTGCAAAGCTCACCTCTGGTACCTGGAGAAATTTAGCCAGTTCAGAGCAGATCAAGCTCAGCGCGACAGTCAAATCATTTTCCGTTGCAGTTATGGCGATGATTTGACTTAAAAATGTCAACTCCGCTAACCTGTGTTGGGTTTCTTCAAATAATCTGGCATTCTCGATAGCGATGGCAGCCTGATTAGCCAGAGTATTTAAGGTATCAAGGTCATCCTGTCTATATTCCCGCGGTCGATAACTTTGGCAGGATAGCATTCCAAACACATTGCCGCCCAACCGCAAAGGAACTGCCAGGATTGATAGATCTGCCTCAATACCAGTCAAACTCTCTAAACCGAGGCTTCCCAACTCCTGTCGATTGTTAACCAGCAATGATTTGCCTGTCGCAGTGACATAAGAACTGAGGCTCTGGTATGCCGGCATAGACTCCGCTTGAAGCGGTCCATTTCGATCCATAAAATATACTGGGAACAAATCCTGTTGATCTTCATCTCGCAGCACAATCAGGAATACTTCGACATACATTAATTGTGCAGCTGCACGGTGGATCGCAGTATAAACTTGGTCTGGGATCAAACTAGCCACAACCTCCTGGCTGATACTGGACAGGATTGAGAGTTGACCTGCGCGACGATGAACGGCTGACTCGGCTCGCAATCGATCTATTGCCGTCGCCAGTTGCCCTGCTATGGTAGACAATAATCGCTCATCAGAATCACTGAAGCCATCCACAATTTCTCTCTCTGCATTCAATACACCAATCACCCGCTCACCAATTTTCAAAGGGACACATAACTCTGATCGGGTCGAACTGTCTACTTCGATATAGTTTTGCTCGCGACGAACATCAGCAACACGTCTGGGTTCGCCAATCAAAGCCACTTGACCACTGATCCCTTCTCCGATTGGAATCCATTCTGGTCCCTTCAATTTGCCATCTTCGCGGTAAGAAGGATGGGTTCGTAAGCGCTCCCCCTGGTCATCCACCAGAAGGACGCCAAAATTATTTGGGTATAAATTCTCCCCAATGATCTGTGTCGCCCGTTCGATCAGGACATCCTCATCAGTAGCTTCAGCACCAGCCGTTGCGATTGCATGCAATATGGTTAATTCATCCAATCTCAGCTGGAGAGATTCGCCCACTGGTGGCGCTTCATCATGGGGGCTGGTTTGGGAGCTATCGGAACGCGTTCTTTGCCAGATAACCCAGAATACACCCCCGGTTGTCAATCCAACCGCTATACCGATAAGAATTAATAGATAAGAATTCCAATCCATCGTAATTTAATCCTGTAATGCCACAAATTCGAGACAGGTTTTCTCTATTCAACTCGAAATTGGATTTAGTGCATTAGTTACTTATACAATATTTCTGTATGGTTGGCAACACACCTTAACGTAAAAATCCCCGCAATTGCAATATCCAGAGGGCAATTTCGCGAAAATAGCAGGCTTATAAACCAGCTATTAGATAATCTTATACATGTTCGATACGTTTGCATCACCCAATGACCATACACTACAAAACCTGCATTCAAAAACACCCAATTCTCGCCGTGCGTTTGTTCTTGTCTATCTCCTCAATCTATGCGATTGAAAGTTATGCATAGAACACAACTTTCAGGGTGTAATTGTATAACGTCTTTGATCAACGTTGTTATGCAATTTCCAGCTCTTCAGAGAATCGAAAAACAATTGTGTTGCGTTCTTGCTTTCGGATGCCTTGGGTCGCCGGTTGCCGGTTGGTCAGCGCCACCTGGATTGGTTAGTCGTCGCCGCGGCAGGGGAAGGTCAGATCGGTGGCTTGCCTGCGAACCTGGAGCGCCTCCCCGCAAAAAAGGTGCTCTGGGCTGGACCGGCTCAGGATAGCTACCCGGCGCGTAATTTGCAGGTCAAATTAGCTGAGTTGCATATCCCAGTGGCGTTTGCCAAAACAGGTCAGGTGCTGGATCTTGGCCAGGGGGCGTTTTTGCGCCTCCTGGCTGTGGGCCGGCGCGGTGCGATTCTACTCCTGGAATGGGAGCACTTCCGGGTTCTGCTGCCCATCGGTTTGGATTTCGAGATCTTGGAGGACTTGCAATCTCAACCTGAACTGAGAGGGCTTACCGCGCTGCCGCTCGCAGAGAGCGGGTATGCGCCTGTCAACCCAAATGAGTGGGTCGAGAAACTGGCACCCGGGATTGTGCTGCTCAGCGTCGCCGTAGGTGAT
>PVMK01135278.1_pt1 | contig 41771 bp, 38 predicted proteins | sample 1853481 | NCBI WGS metagenome assembly PVMK01 (sample SAMN08533507, study PRJNA380276) | Marine sediment metagenome, whole genome shotgun sequencing project.
CGTTCGCTGAAATGAAATGACGACGTGTCAACTGAAGTGATCACCGGGCACTGTGAATGCGGGCGTGTCCGTTACGCGGTCGATGGCGACATCACGGACTTTAGCCATTGCCATTGTGCGCAATGCCGCCGCTTGCATGGAGCCGCGTACGCCACATTCGCGGGCGTTTCCAGGGACAAATTTCGCTATTTATCCGGTGAGGCTGATTTAAAATCATACGCATCGTCCGAGAAAAACGACCGGGTGTTTTGTTCTGAATGTGGGTCGAACATATTGGTCGAATCCAAGTCCGAACCTCAAGTCCTGTACCTGTGTATGGGTACAGTTGACGGCAATCCACCCTGCCCTCCGGGATATCATCAATTCACAGGCTCCAAAGCCAGGTGGCATGAGATTTCCGACAACCTCGCACAATATGACAGCTGGGCACCTGATTGACGCAAACAAGTTGTGAAAAAGGTGCCGGGTTTATTTTTGAAAAAGGCGCCGGGTTTATTTTCGAAACGGCTGACCTGAGAGAGAAACAAACCCGATACCTTTTCATTTGAGGCCTGACCACCCAATGAATACACTCGCCAACCCAGATAGCTCGAAACTACTGCTATTCGTTAAAGCAGAATGCGAGACTTGCCAGTTAGTTGTTCCGGCAATAGAGGAATCCATGAATGCCGGTAATACGATCGAGATATTGGTGCAGGATGACGCGTCATTCCTGAATGAACTGGGCTCGGCAAGTGATTTGGACCTTGAGGAGTCATTCAGGTGGAACGTTGAAACGACACCCACGCTGATCCATGTTGGCGCAGACGGCGAACTCGCCCGCGTTGAGGGTTGGGACCGGGAAGGATGGCAAAGGCTATTCAATATGCCGACGCTCGGTAACGATCTACCCGAATTTCAGCCTGGCTGTGGCTCCAAAAGTCGCGAGCCAGGAATTCACGAGACACTAATCGCAGAATATGGTGAGCCAGGAATCTGCTCACGCAAAGTTGAGCTGGACAAATGGGACGACGAAATGGAGTCCTGCTTTGAACATGGCTGGACTGATGGATTGCCGGTTACACCACCAACTGACGCTCGTATTGTCAGGATGTTGCAGGGCACCCGGCGAGATTCTCAGGAGGTCATTGGCAAAGTGCCGCCGAACCTGGCACCAGTTACAGTCGAAAAGGCAGCCATCAATGCCGTGATGGCGGGCTGCAAACCGGAGTACTTCCCTGTGGTCCTTGCTGCACTGGAGGCCGCGCTTGAGCCGGTATTTACGATGCATGGCTTGCTGTGCACAACGTGTTTCTCCTCCCCCATCATCGTCGTCAACGGGCCAATAGCCAAACAGATCGGAATGAACTGGGGGATGAATGTTCTTGGCCAGGGCAACCGTGCCAACGCCACCATTGGCCGTGCACTACAGCTCATCATCAGAAACGTTGGCGGCGGTATTCCTGGTGAGCTTGATCGGTCTACCCAGGGCGGCCCCGGAAAGTTTACGTTCTGTTTCGCAGAGGACGAATACAGCGATCCGGAATGGGAGCCGTTAGCCGTATCCCGTGGATTTGAGAGAGGACAGAATACCGTAACGCTTTTTCAGGGAGACGGCATACAGGGATTTATTGACCAACGCTCTCGTACCCCCGAAGAACTTACCAAATCTCTGGCCATGTCGCTCCTGGCCGTTGGGCACGTCAAGCTCGCCGAATTCACCAATGCGATGCTGGTCATTTCGCCCGAGCATCACGCAATCTTCAGGGAAGCCGGCTGGAATCGCAAAAGAATCACGGATGCACTACATGCGGCAATGCGACGACCGGGATCCGAGCTCATTGAGGGAGCTCAGGGTGTTGGGGAAGGTGTCGTCGCCTCCCGAGCGAATGAAACGATAAATAAATTCTGGCCTGAGGGCTTACTGATCGTACGGGCTGGCGGACAGGCTGGTCTCTTCTCCGCTATCTGTGCTGGCTGGACTGGCGGTCGATTCCGCGATCAATCGCAACCCGTTACCCGGGAGATCAAACTATGACAGCAACCGCCCTTCGAGATCCGACAGCCGAAACCTCGGAAGTAAACCGTTCGCGATTGCCGCCACCCGAGTCTCTGGACGACAAGACGGTCGCATTGCTGGATATCGGAAAAATGCGCGGCGATGAATTCGTCGACCGAATGGAGCAATTGTTCGCCGCACGAGGAATTGCCACCAAACGATACAAGAAACCCACTAATACCCGAACCGCACCGATTGAGATAATTCAGGAAATCGTTAGCGACGTCGATATCGTCGTCATCGCCCTCTCGGATTGTGGTTCGTGCACGTCGTGCTCAACTCACGACCTCAACGATCTTGATCAACTCGGCATTCCCGGCGTCAATGTTTTAACCGAAGAATTCCGCCATGCGTTCGAACAACAATGCTCCAAAATCGGTTTTGACGGTGCATCCGTTTACACGCCCCACCCGATGCAGAATCGCACGACTGAACAACTGCACGAATTTGCCGACTCTGTTTTTGACGATATACTTGCCGCGATAACATATACCTCCGTATAAAATCGCTGGAACACCGTTGACTGGAGATTCTTCGTGACGCTACAAACCGTTGAACAGGCCCGAGTAGCGTTTCGTAAACGTCATATTTCACAGAATTACTCCGGGCCGTTGCATCTCGCCACGACTATCAGCATCAGTCTTCTTATCGTATTTTTAAGCGCCATGATGCTTGAGGATGTTACGCCCCTGGAATGGCTGACAATTCCACTGACATTTCTCTATGCCAATCTGAGTGAGTATTTTGGCCACAAAGGGCCAATGCATCACAAAACAAGATTTCTTGGCCAGATTTTTCATCGCCATACCGTGGAACACCACGCGTTCTTTACAGATGAGGAAAGTACTTTCGATACAACTCAGGACTTCAAGGCAGTTCTGTTTCCGCCTGTCTTGTTACTTTTTTTCAATTGCTGCTTCGCCTTACCGGTCGGTGCGTTGCTGTATTTTCTAATATCCACAAACGTTGCCTTTCTCTTCGTGCTTACCGCGATTTTGTATTTTCTAAATTATGAATTACTGCATTTCTCCTACCACATGGATCCACATTCCTGGGTCGGCAGACTGCCGTTCATGGATCGCCTGAGAAAGCACCATATTCGTCACCACGACAGGCATTTAATGACCCGTTACAACTTCAACATCACCTATCCGATCTGCGACCACATTTTTGGTACCGTTTATAAAGACAGCGATTAACTGGCTGTTAGTTGCTCGGCGACCTGACTGCAGACTAACCGCTGGTCGAAAGAATCCAGTTGATGGCCCGATTCAAACGAAGTTCGACTGTTAGCGATCTCCAGTTGATACCTGGGTACTAACTCACCTGGGACACACTACCGCTGCGGAAAAATGCGGGAACACTGAATCTGGCAAGATTCTTCAGGTTGTATTCATCGTTATTAATGATCGCGTCTGCCGCAAGCAATGCGCTGCGAACAGCAGGGCCGATGCCCTCACCCATATCGATCGACGCCAGTCCCACAGCATCCCCAACGATCAATGCATTACCATTTCGAACGACGTCGACACTTCCGCGCAGATAGTAGCTGTATCCGGTTGGCTTGTATTCCGTGTCATGGACCAGTGCATCGTCCGCCAGCTTTTTTGTGAATCCACTCCAGTAGTTTTGTAATCGCCGTCCGTCTGACTTCATTTTTTCCGCTTTGCCGCCAAGACCAACGTTGATGTAGCCGTTCGATTTGGGAACATACCAGGCATAGCCAGGCAGACCATCTCCGAGAAACCAGAGATGACACTCGTCGTTTGCCCAGGCATAGGGAAACTCTTTTTCGTAAGTCGCGATCTGCAGCAGCTTTTGGCGCGGGTTCAGTTCATGAAAGAGCTCTCGGTAAACAGGACATCGTGTGCCGCCGGCGCCGATCAGATATTTGCAACGGTACAAATCATCGACGATGAATGAACCACTATCTATTTCGATTTTCTTGACCTGGTGCTCATACACAGTTGCGCCTGAGCGCTGCAACAGGAATTCGTCAAACTCGAAGCGGCGGATGGAATACTGTGTGGTTTTCTTCGAAAAATGAATTTTCCTGATATGGAAATGCAGCTTGTCGAAGCTCATGAGACTATGCGGATAGGAATCCAGATCCAGTTCGAGGTCGCTAACGACCTCAGGTGTAATCCATCCTGCACAAAGTTTTGCTCGCGGAAAGCTGGCGCGATCGAGAACAAGCGGATTGAGACCTGCCTGAACGAGCTTCCAGGCGCAAGTCGAGCCCGCCGGGTCCGCCGCCAACAATAATTACATCAACTTCCTGCACGAGTGGTCAATCCTCTTCGCAATTTGGCGAATAAAGGTAGTCGCGGCTCCATGGCACCTCATTATTACCACCAGGTGCGAACATGATCTGATAAAGCTGCAGCGTGCCGGACTGGAATGCAGTGGCTGATCCTGCGAGATACAAGCGCCATGCCCGCACGAACTCTTCCCCGTACATATCCCGAACCTTGTCGCTAACGGTTTCAAAGTTGTGCAGCCATTCTTTACATGTTCGTGCGTAGTGGAGGCGCAGATTTTCGACATCCAGTATCGAAAACTTGTGCGGCTCGAATATCGACGTCATCTCTCCCACGTGTCGGGACGTAACCACCGGGGAAATATACGCTTGGTGATCCATGGGTCCGACGGCGTTGAGTGGCTGCGTCCGATAGAATGAATCAGGCCAAATCCATCCGGCTTGAGGCAGCGATTAATGACTCCGCCCAATTCGTGAAAGCTCTTGAGACCCACGTGTTCAAGCATGCCAACCGAGACAAATACATCACACTGTTTTTCAATCGTCCGATAGTCATCCTTGACGAACTCGACCCGGTCGCCCAGGCCCCTCGCCTGTGCCTGTTCACGGGCATAGCTGACCTGCTCATGAGAGATGTTATAAGCCTTAACATTGACGCCGTAATACTCCGCCATATGCAGCGACAGCGCGCCCCAGCCGCAGCCGGCCTCGATGACCTCCTGTCCGGGCTGCAACTGCAGCTTGCGGCAAACGTGGTCCAGTTTGGCGACCTGTGCTTCTGCCAGCGTCAGATCGGGCTGCTCGTAATACGCGCAGGTATAGACCATGTGCTCATCGAGCCACATCTTGTAAAAGTCATTGCCCAGATCGTAGTGATGATGAACGTTGTCCTTTCGAGCGCATCAGGGAATGGCCACGAATCGAGCCAAGCAGGCTATGCAACTTTGCCCAGGTAGTAGCTGCGATCGCCGCGCCTGGCGAATGCCCAGGAAACTTCGTTGAAAATTTCGAGCAGATCCCCGTGGATATCGATATTACCTTTGCTGTATCCCTCACCAAATCCGATGCGCACGAAATAATCAGGTCCACCAATGCACGCCGGTTGTGAAACTCCATCGTTCCAACTGACGGGCCCTCGCCGAAATAGTATTCAGTACCGTTCCACAACCTGATGGTAAGTCGCGGGTAGCCGACGAATGCGCAAATCCAGTTTGCGACCATGCGGTCGAACTGGTTTGACGAAATCGCCTGTTTGGCGTTCGCTTCCATGTCGTACACCTCCGACGGCATTATTGTTATTCGGGCACCTGATCCGCGTGCGATTGCTTATTTTTCGCACATATCCGCGCGGTCTCTAAGCTTTGTCGCACATAAGTGAGTTGCTCGCAACCCTCTCCCTTCATTCGACTGCGTCTGTATTGTATGATTCAAATTGGTGCCGACGAGCATAATATGACTAAATTTCTGCGAGATAGTCCATGACTGCAACCGCAACACGAAAGAACAACTGGGTAAACATTACGTTTTTTGCAGTAACGACTCTTGCCGGGGTAATTGGCGCGCCTGTCTACGTTTACCACTACGGTATTTCCGCGGGTGAGGTGGCGCTGTTTATGTTCTACTTCGGGAGCGACAGGACTTAGCATCACTGTTGGATATCACCGTCTTTTTGCCCACACCACGTACAAAACCAATCGCGTTGTTCGCTTTTTCCTGCTTTTTTTCGGGGCCGCCGCTTTTCCAGCAATCTGCGCTGCTGTGGTCCTCGCAACATCGTGATCATCATCGCTACGTCGACACCGACCGCGACCCCTACTCCATCGGCAGAGGCTTTTTCTATGCGCACATAGGTTGGTTGATATTCTGGAAACATGAAACGACTACGGCAACGTGAAACAACTACAAAATGACTGCGCTCGTCATGCACCAACACCGTTACTACATTCTATGGGCGGTCGTTGCGGGCATTGTTACGCCAGCTCTCATTGGATTACTGACCGGGCACTTGCTGGGAGCGCTGTTAATAGGAGTAGCGCTCCGGCTAACACTGGTTTACCACACGACGTTTTTTGTCAATTCTGTGTGCCACATGTTCGGCACGGCCACTTACGACATAGACTCGAGCGCACGAGACAACTGGTTTACTGCATTGTTCAACTTCGGCGAGGGTTATCATAACTTTCATCATCGTTTCGCCGCCGACTATCGCAATGGCGTGCGTTGGTACCAGTTTGATCCAGGCAAATGGATGATCGCTATATTGGAGAAACTTGGTCTCGCCTGGGATCTGCGACGAGTGTCGAACTTTCGTATCCTTGCTGCGCGTTTCGCCGGTGAGGAAACACGCGTAACTCGATGGCTCTCCGAAAATAATGATTTCGCGTCCGAGCTGGGCACAAATATCCAGAGAAAGGTACGGACGCGATACGTGGACCTGCGTGAACATTTGCTGGAGTGGGAAACTGCCGCGCAGGATTATCACAGTGTGCTTAAGGCCCAGGTCAACATCTACTCAAAGGAGCTGAAGTGCGAAGCCCGCCGGCGGGTTGCCGAGGCACGTGCGACGTTCTATGAATCCCGCGTCGATTGGAAGGCACTCGTTCGCCAGTGCCAATCCGCCTGATGCCCATACAATAGAAATACTCTCGCACCACTACTGCCCACAAAATCATTTTATTGGTCGTAGTATGAAGCTTTGGTGCGATGTTCAGGCATATTTCGCTAATTTGAGATATCGCCCGCTGGTCGGGCTCCTACAATGCTAATCAGAAATGCAGGAGCCCGCCGTACGCTAGATGTATTGCCCCAAACCTGAGGGCAGCGGTCTTTCGGCACGGGCGATTGCGGTCCGCAAAGGTATCCTAAAACTTCATGTTAGCGCCGATTTTGAGTTTGTGGGACAAGAGTGTTCTCGCACACATTTCCCTGCCGTGTGTCGGGGTTTGCGTGCTCAGTGCAAATAGCGCCCTTACACCTTATAAAAGAAAGGTTGCGCTAATCTCCCAACACCGTGCGAATGTCCGCAAGCAGAATGTCAGGATGCAAAAAAGACGGGCTGTAGATATTGCGAATCTGTTTTTGTGGGTCGATCAAAAACACTCGCAAAATATGTGACATCGAGCCGACGAGCTCTCCGTCGGCGTTCCGATCCCTGATTACCGCCTGATCATAGTCATCGAGAATGTGCGCCAGGCTTTCCTCCGAGACAGCAGTCAGAAAACGCCAGTCGACATCACCATTCCGGAAACCCCTGGCGTAATCGGCCATAACCTGCGGCGAGTCGTTGGCGGGGTCGAAACTCACGGTTACCAGGCGAACTTTCGAATTCAGTTCTTCGTCTGACAGCAGGCGCCGCTGTATGAGGCCAAGCACGAATGAGGCAAGCGGACAGCCATTCACGTCATTGCAGGATGTGTAGATGAAACTCAGCACGACTAGTTTGTCGGCGTAAAGATCATGCAGCGTAACTGAGTTGCCGGAACTGTCCAGGAGTTCGCCATCCGCCGCATTACCGAATGCCGGCAACAGGTAACTGCCCGCCTCCGGCACCGGAAATTGTAATGCAGCATAACCTGGCGCCAGGATCTGCGGCCTTCCTGCCTGTTCATGATGCGGCTGCTGCGACGCTGCCAGAGTAGGCAGCGTAAGCAGCAATATTGTGGCCAGCCATTTCATCCGTACATCGATGTGCTGGCGCTTCTATTTAATTGCCATACAGGGAATAGGCACCGAAGCGCATCTGATGGGGCCTGCCAAGTTTTGCAGCAAGAAAGTCAACCGTAAACTGATGCGTCAGTTCGCCATCCTTCCAGCTATACGCTTTGAAATACTGCAGGTCCTCGTCCTCCGGGCCTTCTACCTTGTCCCAGTTGGCGAGTAACGATGACGTGTAATAGACGCGCTCACCGTCCCAGCTTTGCGACACCATGTTGACCTGCGTGCCGATTTTCTCCTCGAAGACCTGCACCGGGGCGTGCGGATCGGATATGTCGAATAATCGCGTCAGACCGTCGTTCCAGGTATTTACCCAGAGTTGCTGATCATCCGCAGTGATGGATATGTCTACGGGCAGCGGTATCTTGCTGGCGTCGCCAATATCGGCGACTTCTTTGGCATGCCAGTCACCGCTGTCATCTTCGTAAATCAGCCAGATCTTTGATGTCAGCGCGGTGGTCGTGAAACAATAATCGTTCTTTGCGCCCCATGCGCAACGAATTTCCAGCGGCGCTCCGGGCACATCGAGAATCTTGCGCGGTTTGCGTGTATGCAGGTCCCAGATTACAACAGTGTTGCCAAATCGCTGCATTGCTTCGGCGTCGGCCATTACCGCACCGAGATTCATCATGTAGTTATTCCAGCCAGTGAATGATGACGTGATCATGACATTACGGCGTGGCAGTACACGCACATCGTAGCCGTAGCCGTCAGCAAAATTACCGCTTTTTACGGCACCATTCAGATTGTCGTCCGTCGGCATCCAGTGTGTCGTGATGTATTCGCCTGCATTGGTGTATTCAACCATCGCGGTCCGGCCGCCATGATCAGCACTGTTTGAGAGGCCGGTGAGCATCATGCGCCCCGGCAGCGCGTAGTTGGTATGCGGGCCAACAACACCGCCGCTTTTCTCGACGAAATCGTCAATTGTTTTGGCGAGACTCGGCTTGGCGGGATCCGTATGCACGTCGAAGATCATGATCTTGCTGGTATCGAGGCCCGATGCCCAGAGAAAGCGCCGGTCATCTGTAAGCCCGGAGTGATGTGCCTCGCCGCGTCCGCCCACAGACAGGGAATTTATGACCTCGCCGTAAGTATCTGATGCAGGCCGCAAGTCGATCGTGACCAGTTTGTCCTGTTCGTCACCGAGACCCTCAACGCCGAGTGTCCAGACATATGCGAAGTCTTCCTGACCGACGATCTTCGCCATGTACGGTGACATGCAGGTTTCGTCGGCATTGACCGGTGCGATGCCGAGCAAAAAGACTGCGGCGCTGAGAAGTGTTATCGACAGGCGTCGACAAATGACATTAAACATGAGATCTACCCCCTGAATGTACGCTGACGATTATCAAATTTTTTGTCAGACTGTCAGTATAGTGTAGGGACGTGTTACCCGCGAGCTAGAGTCAATCTAATGCGCTTTACAATCAACAACATACTGATCAGGCAGGCGCTATTGTTGATACCGTTTTTGCTCCTGCTGATCTCCGCCGGTCACGCACAAAACGATGCACAGAATCCGCAACAGGGCCCCGGTGATTTCAGGGACGGCTACGAGGACGCTGATTATCGAACGAGGTCTGTCAGCTTGCAGACGCGGCGCGGTCAGAAAGCTGATTTGATGGCGGTACTGGAGACACCGCCACTCGGTCTGCCGGTAGTGCCGGTACCTGAGAGCAATCCACTTAGCGAGGAAAAAGTACAGCTCGGCCGCAAACTTTTCTTCGATCGACGCTTGTCAGCCAACAACACCATCTCTTGTGCGATGTGCCATATCGCGGAGCAAGGCTTTGCACAAAACGAGCTTAAAACCCCGGTCGGTATCGAAGGCAAAAGCGTTCGTCGTAATGCGCCGAGCATATATAACGTAGCGTATCTCGAGGGCGTATTTCACGACGGTCGTGAAACCAGCCTTGAAAACCAGGTCTGGGGACCGCTACTCGCCAGCAACGAAATGGGCAACCTGTCGATCGGTATGGTAATCGAGCGCATCGACAGTCTCGCAGATTACGCAGGACTATTTGAACGGACCTTTGGCCACGGACCAGACATGCTGACGATTGGTAAGGCGCTCGCGAGCTACGAACGAACGTTGGTATCCGCCGACTCGCCTTTCGACCGCTGGTATTTCGGCGGGGACAAGACGGCCTTCGAAGAATCTGCCCAACGTGGCTTCAAATTATTTAGTGGCAAAGCACGTTGCGTCGCATGCCATACGGTCGAGGAGGAATTCGCGCTGTTTACTGACAACAGTTTTCACAATACCGGCGTAGGTTATTTTGCCACTATGCGCCCAAGTGACGCGGAGCTGGTCGTATTGCTGGCACCAGGTCAGCCTGAGCGGGTTAATACAGACATTCTGCAGTCAACGGGTACCAAACGATTTCGCGACCTTGGGCGATATGAGGTCACAAATTTACCTGCCGACCGCTGGCGTTACCGAACACCGACTTTGCGAAACGTCGCACTAACAGCGCCATACATGCACGACGGATCGCTGCCCTCGTTACGCGCTGTGCTGTTGTTCTACAATCGGGGCGGCGTGCCAAATGAAGTTCTCGATCCGCTGATCAGGCCGCTCGCGCTAAGCGATGCGGAGATAGACGATCTGCTCGCTTTTCTGTTATCGCTGACCGGCGGTAACGTTGACACACTTGTTTCCGACGCATTCGCGGCACCTATCGGTGGTAGTTAGCGGCATGACACAATAATTCCCTCAGGCGATTCCAGTGCCAATAGCGCCGCGCCACGCGCCTGACTGTGGCTAATCAATATTTCTTTACGATTCCTTGCGGTTCATTATTCGCAGTCGAAATGCCGCCGCACGTGTTTGACCCGATTCGTGATAACTTTGTAAGTTCTTGATTACAATTAAGAGTCAAATTCGTGTCTGACGATTAGAACGAAGCATTTTTTCGATTCGACGATGGTTGGTTCATTGGTAACGACGCTTCGAGGGGTCCTTGGGCTGCCGATGCGTGTCATGCAGGAGCAGTGACAGGTGTTATCGCCCGGGCGCTGGAAAAAGTTGTGCCGGAGAAGCAACTCACCCGACTGACGGTCAGTTTCGGGCGACCGGTGCCAATCGCCGGTTTTCGTGTAGATACGAAAATCGAACGCAACGGACGATCGGTAACGACAACAAGTGCTACGTTGCGGGATCAGGACAACCGGGTTTGTGCATCCGCATCCAGTCTCCATATCGTAGCGCATTCGTACCCGGACCTGCCCTCGGCAACGATTCCTCCTCTCTCCTTCGCAGAAGCTCGGAGTGGTCACTTTCCTATTACTAATCCGTTACACGATCTGCCGTTTTTTGGTAACAATATCGAAATTGCTTATCCACCGGAGGAAACGTCTGAGCCGGGTCCGACCACCCTGTGGATGCGGGCGTTGCCGATCCTTGAGAGTGAAAAACCATCTCCTTTTCAAACATTGTGTCCGATCGCAGATTGCGGCAACGGAATTTCGCGAAATGCCGATTCAGCACGGGCGACCTTTGTAAACGCTGATCTCACTATCGTTGCTTACCGCCTTCCGGAGTCAGATTGGCTCGCTTCTCAGGCAATCTCTTTCTGGCAGCCGAGCGGAATCGGTGTTGCCCAGGCCACGCTTTTCGACAAGGCCGGAAGCCTGGGGACAGCGCTACAGACTCTTATTATCAAGCCGGTCGAATAAATACATTGCATCGATTTCATTTTTGACGCAACGTGACTGACATCTGGCCTGCCTTCAATACGTCATGGAGTTTTTGTGATAAATGAATAGAAAATTCACACGCCGGGAGGCGCTGATTGGTGTCTCCTCCACATTGTTGTTGCCGGTAGCTTGTAGCCAGGCCGACATTGAGCCTGGCGCCACATCCGACCTCGTATTTTTGCACGGTATTGCCAGTGGTGATCCAGATTCGACGAGTATCGTTATCTGGACTCGAGTCAGTAATGCGGATGGCCAAACCGAAGTTGACTGGCAAGTCGCGACAGATGAAAACTTTCGAAACGTTGTAGGACGTGGTCAATACGTGACGGATGCGAATCGCGACCACACTGTCAAAGTTGTCGTCGATAGCCTGATCCCCGGGCAGGAATATTTTTATCGATTTGACGTTGAGGGCGTTCGATCCGCGATTGGCCAGACAAAGACGTTGCCGACAGGTCATGTCGACAAGCTGGTTCTGGCTGTAGCCACATGCTCGAGATTTTCATTCGGCTTTTTCAACGCCTATGAAGTGATTGCGAACGATCCGAGCGTCGATCTTGTCGTGCACCTGGGTGACTACATCTATGAATACGGCCCCGAAGGTTATGGCGGACCAACCGGCCGTCGGATCGGACGTAATCATGAGCCGCCGCACGAAACAGTAAGCCTGGCGGATTATCGGCAACGCCATGCGCAGTACAAAACTGATTTGGGCTCAAAGGCGATGCACGCTCGACATCCGTTGATCGTAATCTGGGATGACCATGAAACCGCAAACGATCCCTGGATGGGCGGCGCGACGAATCACCAGGATGACGAAGGAAATTGGATAACGCGGCGTGACGCATCGTTACAGGCTTTCTACGAGTGGCTGCCCATTCGCGATCCGCAACAAGGCGGTACTCGGGAAGAATACTGGCGGCACTACAAGTTTGGCGATCTTGCAAGTCTGATCACGCTGGAGAGTCGGCACACCGGCCGTAGCGAGCAGATCCATATCGCCGATTACCTGGATGACATCAATAACAGTGCGGACACGCAGAAATTCATCGATACGGTCGTCGGCGCGCCGGATCGCAGCATCTTATCCGGCAAGATGGAAAAATTTCTCGCAGAAGAACTTGCCGAGTCCGTCCGTGCGAATCGCCGCTGGCGCATCATCGGTAATCAATCCGTGATGGCGAGACGCATCGCGCCGAATCTGGACGATCCATTTTTTGCGACGCTCAGAAACGACCTCGATGATAGCGCCAGGAAGGAGCTTGATAGCGCGACTGAGCTCGGCAGTCGGGCGCTTCCCACTGACCTGGACTCATGGAACGGCTATCCGGTAGCCCGCGAGCGCTTTTACCAGATCAGCAAGGATGCCGGCGCACGGGACTTACTGGTAATTTCCGGCGATAGTCACTGTTACTGGCAAAACGAACTTTACGACGACGCCGGCGAATCGATGGGCGTCGAGCTTGGCGCAACCGGTATCACTGCGCCGCGGGGACTACTGGAATTGGGGCCGGAAGGGCTTAGGCGTTACGACGAACTGAAAGCGGCCAACAACGTGGAAGTAGTCTGGACGGAAGGCAGGTATCGTGGGTTTATCCGCCTGGAGATCGATCACGACGGTGCACATGCAGATTTTGTAATTGTTACCGATGTCGAATCCCGAAGCTACAATACAGAAATTGTGCGCTCGGTGAACATCGAGAGCCGTGATAGGACATTGCGATACATTTAACTGAGCAGGGTTGCCGTAACTCAGGACTTTTTCGGGCGCGATTTTTGATTGATGCAGGTTGGCGTCCAAGAACATCACAGAAACCGTGGGAGCGGCATCTTGCCGCGATAGAACTCTGCTTTACCCCTTCCGGGTGTAGTCGGCCTTTTCGGGAATTACCTGCCGCACTCCACCTCGCGGCATGGACGAATCTCCCTCAAAGCGGGGAATCAGGTGGATGTGGACATGGAAGATACTCTGCCCCCCGGCCTTGTTTATATTCACGCCGACGTTGTAGCCATCAGGACTGAATTCGTCATCGACAGCCACGCGTTCCTGCGCCAGGAGCTCCATACAGGCGCTCGTCTCTTCAGGGGTGAGATCGAAAAAATTTGCACAATGCCGAAACGGTATGATCAGGGAATGGCCCGGACTGACCGGGTAGCTGTCGCGCTCACAATAGGCCAGCTCATTGCGCCGCGTCACCGCACGCGGCGTACAAAACCGACAAGGGTTGTTCGGGTCGCTCATGAATTATTCGATCCGGAAATTTTCATGCGCACAAAGCGTGCCTGGCGATATCTCACCACAGGTTTTCGCTGCCATCGAGTCGTTGCGCTTAATCGACGATGTGATAAACCGGTGCCTTTTCCATTTCCCACTCGCCCGATTCCCGGTCGAAACGTGAAAGGGTGAAGCAATGCCAATCAGTATCATCCAACTTCATGTGGTCGCCGCGATAGTAATACCCAGGCCAGCGGGTTTCCTTGCGGAACATCGTATGATGCGTCACAGATTCAGAGGCGAGGACCCGATGCTGTAGTTCCCACGCCCGCTGCAACTGGTGCAGGTCCTCGGCACCGAGATGATCGAGGTCTTCTTTGAGCATTCCCAGTAACTCCAGCCCGCGAGTAAGCATTGGTTCGTTAGTGATGTAGTGCGAGCTGATACCACCGACGTACTCATCCATGATCTTCTCGAGTCGCTGCAGGCCGTGGAGTGGCAGCAGATAACTCGGCGATACAGTTCCCGCAACAATCTCGTTACGACCAACTGAATAATTCTCCATAGGCTGGAAGACGACCTGTTTAAGACCTTCATACTCGGCCTCACTTACCTCAGGTGCGTCTTTGCCCATATCGTCGATGTATTTGACCGCCGCCTTGCCGGCAATTCTGCCCTCGGCGAACGAACCGGATGAGAACTTGTGAGCGGTGCCACCGATGGTGTCGCCGGCGCCGAACAGTCCGTCGACGGTCATCATCCTGTTGTAGCCCCACTGGTATTCATCGGGGGCATAGTCTTCCGGGCCGCTCGCCCACGCACCCGAGCAGGTGGCGTGCGAGCCCATGACGTAGGGCTCGGACGTGGTCAATTCGGGGTTCGTGTATTTGGGATCGATATTCTGCGATGCCCAGACGACAGCTTGCCCGATCGTCATGCCAAGGAAATTTTCCCAACCGATTGTCTCCAGGTGCGGATCCTGGAACGCTTCTTTGGTCACCATACGGATCGGCCCACGGCCGGCTTTCAATTCTTCCAGGAATGCGTGATTTCGCAGGCAGGTCGGTACCGGTTGATGATCGACGTATTCCCCGACCATTTCCTTGAGACCCTCGTACCATGTTGACTCGTATTCTTCTCCATGACAGTTTTCGGTGTACGTCTTCAGATGCAGGAAGTAAGCGCCAACCGGGCCATAGCCGTCCTTGAAACGGGTAAGGACGATGCGGTTTTCCATCTGCGTCATCTTTGCACCGACGAGAATCGGCAACGCGTAAGCCGAGGCGCTGCTCCAGGGGCGCGTACCATGTACGTCCCATGCCCTCACCAATTGAACGGGGCTTGTAGATATGCGACGCACCACCGGCCGCGACGATAACTGCCTTGGCGCGGAAAACGTAAAATTCACCGGTACGAACGTTGAATCCAACGGCTCCGGCGACCCGGTTGGCCTTCTTCTTGTCCATCAGCAGATGGGTAACCATGATGCGGTTGTAGATTTTGGTGGCTGCCTTGCGGGCGGCCTCGGCGACGATCGGCTTGTAGCTTTCGCCGTGAATCATGATCTGCCATTTGCCTTCTCGCTGATAACGACCCGTCTTCGGATCTTTCATGATTGGCAGGCCCCACTCTTCGAACAGGTGAACCGAGGCATCGACATGCCGGGCTATGTCGTAGCCCAGATCCTCACGCACCAGACCCATGAGGTCGTTGCGCGCGTAGCGGACATGGTCCTCGGGCTGGTTCTCATCCCACTGCATGCCCATGTAGCAGTTAATCGCATACAAGCCTTGCGCAACGGCGCCACTGCGCTCGATGTTCGCTTTTTCGACAACGACGACCTTTTTGTCGCGTCCCCAATACCTGGATTCGTAAGTGGCGCCACAACCGGCCATACCGCCGCCGATGACGAGGACATCCGAATCTACGAATACCGTTTTTCTTCCCGAGAACAGGCCCATTACACCACTCCCTGCTTGAGTTGATCCCGGGTTAACGCGGGCAGCTCTTTAACGTTGAGTCCATCCGGTTCGTGCGCAAGCTCCTGGGAATTAATATCCGCAGGGTTTGGCGCTGCGTATTCGGACGCTGACTTGATTGATCCAACTGGCGTGGTCCGGATTGGGGACACGAAATTTTTCTCGCGGCCATCGCGGAACTTGATTTTCCAGGAAATCGTGGCTTTCTCCTCTTCCCGGAGCACGCGAACGCTGTGACCCAGTGGAGCAAAGTCGGAATAACCGCGAACGTCAATTGCGTTCTGCGGACACGCCTTGACGCAGGAGTAACACTCCCAGCAGAAATTAGGCTCGATGTTGTAAGCGCGTCTGTGAGTAGGATCTATGTGCATGATGTCGGAAGGGCAGATGTCCACACACTCGCCACAGCCGTCACAATTTTCCATATATACGAAAGTAGGCATATCGATTAGCTCCCTTCACTATTCGGTGCTGGTGGGGGCAAAGAGGATGCGCCACTCGCCTCTTCCACCCTTCGTTGAAAGGCCACCACGGGTTTAAAGAACATATGAGCTAACTTCGACCAGCGAACGGAGCCAAAAAGTAGCGTGGTAAATAAAATGTAGAGACCAAAGGCGATTTTTGTCTCAGTCAGCGTGCCAGTCGTCTGCACGTACGCCCAAATGAAGGCGAAGGTGACGCTTCCCAGCAAGGTAACGATGAACAGGTCCGCAGGTACCAGGCGAAATATTGGCTGGCCATCTTTCGCTACGTTTACCCTGAGCAGGAAGAAAAACCAGTAACCACCGACGATGACCATGATTACGCCAGCGTTCCACAGGAGCGGCAGGATCTCCGGTGTCGGTGTCGCGCTTGTCGGATAGCCAAAAATCATGATCACGGTTGTGACCAGGTAGAAAATGAAGCCGTAGAACATCAGGATATGGGAAATCCGTCTTTGCGGGTTGCAGAACTCGCCCGCGGTCGCAACCTCGACCACAATTGTCTTCATCGCCAGCGAGGCTTTATCTCCAACGCTAAGCTCCTTTGTTGCTGCTGCCTTTGCTGCCTTTTGCCGTTGTGCGAAATATTTGCCGCTGTTTTTGTGAATCATGTCGGCGACCGTACCAAGGAAAACCGCAATCACCATCAGGACAATGTAGACCTGCATGGCAATAGGGGGCAGAAAAGCCGTTAGTTCGGCGAACGGATTGCTGGTGAACATCAAATTTTCCTCATTGGTTAGCCCAATTCCTGAAACCCAGGCCAACAGGGGCTGTCCGCCTCAAGTCCTGGCGGTCATTGCGATTGTCCGGGTTTATGCAGGTCGGTATTTCCAGTCCTTAAATATTGCTGTTTTCTGTTACCTGCCTGTGGTGCCGTACTTCTTTTATCGCACCCGGCGTGAAGTTGTGGTCCAGCGAGTTCTCGAGCGCGTCCAACGCACTGATATTATCGAAGACCGCCTGATCAGCGACCAACTCCCTCCCCCAATACAGTCGATTCTGAACAATGCATGGAGCAACGTCAATACGTAGTTAACCAGCGCCCGCCAGTACTGGAAAAGCAGGCAGAGCAAGCCGGAAACAGGCAATTTGTCGTACCACATTATGAGCTCAGGTCCCTGATCGCAGCAATAAAGGTATCGAGCTCCGCGGTGGTCGTATACACATTGGGTGTTATACGCAGTCCTCTGACACCCGGACGATCGATGGCCACCGTGAAAATACGATACTTCTTCATCAGGGTCTCCGCAAAATCTGCAGGCTCCATGCCCTCGATGCCGACATTGCCAATGCCTGCGTGCCGGCTCAATTCCACCGGCGAGTTCACGACGACGCGTGGATGATCGCGCAGACGACTGGTCCAGTAGTGCTGGAGAAACCTGAGCCTTGCTTCTTTTCTATCAAGGCCCAGCGTATTTTGATATTCGATCGCATTGAGAATAGCAAGGTCGGTATGCACCGGATGTGTGCCGATATGATTTAGCCGGCGCATATCGTTGGCGCCGAGATCTCCCTCAGCCAGGAGTGGCCAAATTGTATCGATCTTCTCTTTTTTCACATACAACATGCCTGAGCCCAGCGGCGCGCTCAGCCACTTGTGCAGGCTTGTGCCGTAGTAGTCACAATCGAGATCCTGCATCTTAAAATTAATGTGCGAGAACGAATGAGCGCCGTCGACCATTACTTCAACACCGCGCGTGTGCGCCATGTCGGTGATTTTTCTAACCGGAAGTATCTGACCGGTGATGTTGACTATGTGGCACACCATCAACAACCGGGTCTTGTCTGTTATCGCAGCAGCATACAAATCAACGATCTCAGCGTCGTCTTTCGGGTGATTTGGCAGAGAGACCAGCTTGTTAACCACGCCAAATCGTTTCTCCACCAGTCTGAAATGGTTGAGCATTGCACCATAGTCCTGCTCCGCCATCACCGCCTCATCGCCGGCATTCCAGTTTATGCCCCCGATAATCAGGTCCATCGACTCTGTCGTATTTCGTGTAATTGCTACCTCGTCACCGCTGCAACCGACAATTTCGGCAATCTTGTTAGCCACCTTATCCTTGTTCTCCCACTGGACTGTGCGCATGTAATACGATCCCTCGTAATTCACGTTACGCATATGCTCGGCCAGATGATCCATTGTCTGTCGCGGCATAAAACAGTAGTAGCCATTTTCGAGGTTTATATAATCCGGCTTAATGTCATAGTCGTCGCGCACCTTCAGCCAGAAATCTTCATCGCTTGCCACATCCACAGGATCGAGGTTCTTGACGCTGGCAACCACCTGCTGCAGGTGAATGAAGTTCAGTGGCATCGCAACGCTCATTAAGCCAACGTTTTTGAGAAATGATCGCTTGTCCATAGGCTGAATTCTTTTGGCTGATTAATATGCCGCTGCGGCATCGCGCATACGGGAAAATACCCGGTCGTCACTACTCCTTGATATTATAGAGACCAATTCCGCTGCTGTCCCGCAATCGCCCGTGCCGATAGTTCACCCATCAAAGGGATTGAGCAAGCGCTCCTGTCGTACGGCGGGCTCCTACAGTTGCTAATTAGAATTGTAGGAGCCCGCCCAGCGGGCGATACCTCGAAGCAGCACTGGGTCAAGTCACAGCGTCCTCATAAGGTCGATATGGGCGCCTGAAGTGAAAAAATACCGCCAGCAGGAAAACCGCCAAAGACGCATACATCGATAAACGCCAGCCACTGGTTGCGGGCTGAATGATGTCGAATTGCTCGACGTAAAGCGTCTCGCAGGCACCGTCCCCGGTATCGAGTCGCGTGGTACTCGTACCACGTTTGCCACCACCGTCGTTGCTGTAGCTTGCCAGGTAGCCGCGAATGCGGATCTGGTCGCCTATCCTGATTCCTTTTACCTGATCCCTGATGAAGTCGTCGTCAGATATAAGATGATTATTGGACAGCTTGTAAATATCGAAAGCGTCCCAGGCGTCCTGATCGCTGGTTTTGACGTTACAGGTAAAAATCCCGTTCCAGAACTTCAGTTTGTGAATCAGGGGGCTGGTTGCGTTGTCGCCCCAGACGACGCAGACATCGAGCATATTCAAATGGTCGCCCGCACGACGATGCATTCGGCTGTCGCCCTCATGATGCCGGTAGGAAACGATCATGCCGTAAAGTTCGTAATCGTATTCCGGTTCAACCAGGTATTCGACATCGTCATACACTGCATTAAATGATTTTTTCCTGGTCGCTGTTTGTTTTGGTTCACTTGCCAATGCGGGCAGCAAATCGACATTGCGTGGCAGATCGTTGCGGTTCCAGAACGACACAACAAGCCAGATAAAGCTCGCAGCAATCGTGATGTTGCATATCTTCATTTCTTCATTGCCGCCACGAATTCATATTGAAGTTTATGAGAAATCCCGCTGCAGAAAGGCGATACAGCGCACATTGCCGGCCAGCGCGGATCGAAAGGTAGAAAAAGTAGGTATGTCTCCGAATAGACGGCCCTGCACTATTGCCGCATTTTGATCCGGACATTGCGGGAAAAATCGTCCTTTCACCTGAGCTCCCCAGGAAGGTTTTTTGCGTGGGACAAGACGTCACTTAATGCTATCGATTGTTACCGGGCCTGGATAATGGCAACCACCGACCTGACAAAGCGAGTAGATCTGACCCATCACGACCGGGGCACGGGCGCACTGCGTACCAGGCGACCGGAGTACGTCGATTTTCTCCCGCCATGCAACGATGCCTGCCCTGCCGGCGAGAACATCCAGGCCTGGCTTGCCCTGTCCCAGGACGGGCAATTCGAAGCCGCATGGCAGGAACTCGTCAGGGATAACCCAATGCCCGCAATTCACGGTCGGGTTTGTTACCACCCTTGTGAGGATGTATGTAACCGCGTCTATACGGATAGTGCAGTCAGCATCCATGCCGTAGAGCGATACCTTGGCGACCTGGCGCTCGAAAAGGGCTGGGCGCTACCGAAACCTGACAAGAGCAGCGGCAAGAGCATTCTGATTATTGGTGCAGGACCGAGTGGTCTTTCCGCCGCATATCACCTGACCCGCATGGGACACACGGTGATAATTCACGAAGCAGGCCCTGTAGCCGGTGGCATGATCCATTTCGGCATTCCGAAATACCGCATGCCTCGGGAAGAGCTGCAGGCGGAGATTCAGCGCATCGAGGACATGGGTGTGGAAATCGTTTTGAATCACCGTGTCGAGGATGTACTTGCTGAAAAGGAAGCTGGCCAGTTCGATGCGGTGTTCGTTTCGGTTGGCGCACATATCAGTAAGAAGATAGATATCCCGAGCAGGGACGCAGGCAAGATGCTCGATGCTGTCAGTTTCTTAAGCAGTGCAAATGAAGGGGACCGACCCAAACTCGGCCGCCGTGTTGCAATTTACGGCGGCGGCAATACAGCAATGGATGCCGCGCGCACCGCCAAACGACTGGGTGTGGATGAAGCAATTATTATCTACCGTCGTGACCGCAGCAGCATGCCGGCACATGATTTCGAGGCGGATGAAGCGCTCGAGGAAGGCGTCAAAATCAACTGGCTGAGAACGATCAAGGAGATCGATCAATCGACGTTCAAGGTAGAAGTGATGGAACTTGATGAGAACGGTCGCCCCCAGCCCACGGGCGAGTTTGAAACTCTCGAAGTCGATTCACTGATTCTTGCGATTGGCCAGGATTCCGACACGGAGTTTCTCGAAAAGGTGCCCGGTATCGAATTCAAAAGTGACCAGACCGTGATTGTCGGCGAAAACATGATGACCGGACACCCTGGAATATTTGCCGGCGGAGACATGGTGCCCAGCGAACGCTCGGTAACCATTGCCGTTGGACACGGCAAACAGGCTGCGCGACATATCGATGCTTACCTCGATGGCCGGACATACGAACGCGGACCGCGGCACGAACTGGTCGGGCACGAAAAATTACAGCTCTGGTATCGCACGTCCGCGCCGCAGGTCGAACAGCAACAAATACCAATTGCCGAGCGACAAAGTGGCTTCGATGAGATCATGCAGAACTTGCCGGAGGCGGATGCGCTTTTCGAGGCAAAGCGATGTTTATCCTGTGGCAATTGCTTCGAGTGCGATGGCTGTTATGGCGCCTGCCCGGAAGGCGCGATCATCAAACTGGGACCAGGCAAACGATATCGATACGACTATGAGCTGTGTACCGGCTGTGCGGTCTGCTATGAGCAGTGCCCCTGTCATGCGATCGACATGATAGATGAACCCGAAACGAACCGGGTCTCACCATGACCGCCGAAAAACGAACGCTCGACGCCAATGAAGCAGTCGCGCGCATTGCATACTCAGTTAGTGAAATCTGCTCGATCTTTCCGATCACACCATCGTCGACGATGGCAGAACACGCGGACGTCTGGGCAGCAAGTGGCAGGAAAAATATCTGGGGCCAGGTACCAGACATTATTGAGATGCAGAGCGAGGGTGGTGCTGCCGGCACCGCGCACGGCGCCTTGCAGACAGGTGCATTAACCACGACATTCACGGCATCGCAGGGTTTGATGCTGATGCTGCCCAATATGTACAAGATTGCGGGAGAGCTGACATCCGCCGTCTTCCATGTTGCGTCCCGATCGCTTGCGGCACAGGCCCTGTCTATTTTTGGTGACCATCAGGATGTGATGGCCGCGCGCACGACCGGATTTGGTTTCCTTGCGGCCTCCTCCGTACAGGCCGCGCAAGACCTTGCCCTGATCAGCCACGCAGCGACGCTCGAAGCACGCGTGCCGTTTGTTCACTTCTTCGATGGTTTTCGGACATCGCACGAAATCAACAAGATTGACGTATTGCCGGTCGAACACATCCGCGAGATGATCAATCTCGAGCTGGTCTATGAACATCGAAAGCGCGCATTAAATCCTGACAATCCTTTTATAAGGGGTACGGCACAGAATCCTGATGTCTACTTCCAGGGCCGCGAGACAGTCAACAGGTTCTACGAAAAAACGCCGGAGATCATGCAGAGGACGATGGACCGTTTCGCCAGCATGACCGGCCGGCAGTATGGTTTATTTGAATACCACGGCGATCCGCAGGCAGATCGCGTAATTATTGTGATGGGCTCCGCTGCAGAAACCGTCAGCCAGACGATTGACGCGTTACCGGAAAAAGGTCTCGGCGTAGTCAATGTCAGGCTATTCCGGCCGTTCTCCGCAGAACACCTGCTGCAAGCAATTCCTGAGTCCGTGCGCTCAATCGCCGTGCTGGATCGGACCAAGGAGATCGGCGCCAGCGGTGAACCACTTTACCTGGATGTTGTTGCGGTACTCGCGGAAGCTGCTGGCGATGGGCGCCTTGCGAAGATGCCAAGGGTGATCGGCGGGCGCTACGGTTTGTCATCCAAAGAATTCACGCCAGCAATGGTAAAAACCATCTTCGAGGAACTTGCGGGCGCTACACCGAAGAACCATTTCACCATCGGCATTCACGACGACGTCACGAACACCAGCCTGGATTTCGATACTGCATTCAACATCGAAAGTGATGAAACGACGCGCGCATTGTTTTTCGGTCTCGGCTCCGATGGGACCGTCGGCGCCAACAAGAACAGCATCAAGATCATTGGTGAGAATACAGATCTTTACTGCCAGGGATATTTTGTCTACGACTCCAAGAAATCCGGTTCGCGAACCGTTTCACATCTTCGCTTCGGTCCCGAGCAGATCCACGCACCGTACCTGATTCAGTCAGCGAACTTCATCGCATGTCACAAGTTCAACCTGATCGAAAAGATCGAGGTGCTGCCCACTGCTGCCAGGGGCGCAGTATTCCTGCTCAACAGCCCCTACCCGCCTGATGAAGTCTGGGACAAATTGCCGCAGCCTGTGCAGCAATCGATCCTGGATCTCGAGCTCAGGTTCTACGTTATCGATGCATCACGAGTCGCCAAAAATGCAGGCATGGACAAGCGCATCAATACGGTTATGCAAGTCTGCTTTTTTGCACTCTCAGACGTGCTGCCAAGGGACGAATCGATTCGCCAGATCAAGAGCGCGATCGAAAAGACTTACCGCGCCAAAGGCCAGGCAGTAGTTGACCAGAATTTTGCTGCCGTGGACGCAGCACTCGATCATCTTTACGAAGTGGATATCCCATCGACTGTCACCAGTTCGACGCCATTGGATGAGCCTGTGCCAGCTCAAGCGCCCCAATTCGTTCGCGAAGTAACAGCAACAATGATGCGTGGACATGGCGACGACCTGCCGGTCAGCAAACTTCCAATAGATGGCACCTACCCAAGCGGTACGACACGCTGGGAAAAAAGTAATGTCTCTGACCGCATCGCCGCATGGGAACCCGACCTTTGTATTCAATGTGGCAACTGTAGTTTCGTCTGCCCGCACAGTGTTATCCGCGCCAAGTTTTACCATGAGAGCGCGCTTGATGGCGCGCCCGATTGCTTTCCGTCGGCACCAATCAGCGCACGCGGCTTTCCGGAGACGCGCTACACGTTGCAGGTGTACCTGGAAGATTGCACTGGCTGCAATCTTTGCGTCGACGCATGCCCGGTGAAAAGCCCGGAGGACCCGGAATTTCGCGCCATTAACATGGCAGATAAAGCACCGGTATTCGATGTGGAAAAGACGAATATCGAGTTTTTCGAAAAGCTGCCATTCAACGATCGTGCAAAGATCGATTTCTCCTCAGTCCGGGGCACGCAGTTCCTGGAACCACTTTTCGAATTTTCCGGAGCATGTGCCGGCTGCGGCGAGACACCTTATATAAGGATGTTGTCGCAACTATTCGGCCCCCGCCTGTTGGTTGCAAATGCCACAGGCTGCTCATCCATCTTCGGCGGCAACTTACCCACGACGCCGTGGAGCAAGAATGAAGAAGGATCGGGGCCTGCATGGTCAAATTCGCTTTTCGAGGACAATGCAGAATTTGGCCTGGGAATGCGTATCGCCGCCGACCACCACATGAAAATCGCCAAAGAGCTGGTCGGTGAACTCGCGCCACAAATTGGCGCAGGCCTCGCCGATGAGTTGATCAACGCAAGTCAGCGTGTTGGCAGTGAGGTGCGGGCACAAAGGGCCAGAGTCACTAAACTCAAGGCCTTGCTCAACGATATGCTGGAGAACGGTCACAATGAAAAGGCTGCTGCGCTGCTGTCGATTGTCGACCACCTGGTGCGACGTAGTGTCTGGCTCGTTGGTGGCGACGGTTGGGCATACGATATCGGCTCCGGTGGACTCGATCACGTCCTGGCCAGCGGCAGAAACGTCAACATCATCGTTCTCGATACCGAAGTCTATTCAAATACCGGTGGCCAGATGTCCAAGGCGACACCACTGGGCGCATCCGCAAAATTCGCGACTGCCGGAAAACGCGTTGGCAAAAAGGATCTGGCGCTTCAGGCAATCTCGTTCGGCAACGTTTATGTTGCCCAGATCGCAATGGGTGCGAATGCGCAACAGTCGCTGCTCGCGATGCGCGAGGCGGAAGAGTATGAGGGCCCGTCTCTGCTGCTTGCCTACAGTCATTGCATCGCTCATGGCTACGATATGGGCGACGGTATGAAACAACAGAAGCTCGCGACAGCCAGCGGCTACTGGCCGCTTATTCGCTTCAACCCGGCATTACGTGCCGCAGGCAAGAAACCGTTTGTTCTGGACTCTCCACGTCCGAGCATCCCGTTCAAAGACTACGCGTACAACGAGATGCGCTACAAAATTCTTACACGCACCAATCCCGAAGACGCTGAGAAACTCCTGCAGGGTGCGCAGGAACAGATAGACCGGCGCTGGCAAACCTACGAACATTTGCAGAACCAGGAACCAGCGAAATTTCACCCCGTGGGATAGATTAGTTGTGCCATCGACGAATTCGCAGGCGCGAGCCACGATACGCTGGAGCGCCGGGGACATAACTCCAGCGCCGTAATTGTCCGTATCGAAAACCCGGGAGAAACCTCACAACCTCAAACGGTCGCGTAGTCGCCGATGACTCGGCCGGCTCATATATGTAGAAAATCGTCAAAAACATGGAACCAGGCAGGCTGGTTATCAGTTAATGGTAAGGCAGCGATAGCAATCCCGATTACCGCATAACACTATAGCTGGCGATGGCGTCCCGCCTCCCATTACAATGGTTCGATGTCGATTTCTATCAGGCGCGCTGCCGCCATCATCCTGGCGGGCCTGCTTGCAATAGTTGGGCGCTCAACTGCAGCAGATGACGCTATTTTTGATATTCAGGAGCTAACCAGCCAGGGGCGCGTCGTTACGGCGCATTTCGCGGATTTCGACGGTGATCAGCGATCGGACCTGATGGTCGTGAGTCTCGAAGGTATTCCGCCTGAAGAATCACGCACAATCTGGGTCTACCTGCAGCAGGATGACGGCACCTTCCCATCGACGCCGAGCCACAGTGTTGCACTGCCCGCCTGGAGTTCGGTCTATGACGTTGCGGATCTAAAGGACACGCCGGGAGCTGAACTGATTTTACTGCGCCCCGATGGGGTCACAATTTTTTCGATAGCCAGCGCCTCCGCCAGGCAATGGGATTTGCCCGTCGGCGGTCCCAGCACCGTTGGTGCCGCAGATGACGAGCGCGGATTCGACTATTTCCGCCTGGTCTATCGTGACTTCGGCAAAGAGCCCTGGATACTGATACCGCAAATTGGTGTGATATCGGCGCTTACCGCCGACGGGACTCTGCAGGCTCAGATCGAGGTTGGGCGACGAGCCAACTATTTCGTTGTCCCGCAATCCGGGCCTTTCTCCATGGAAAGCGATATACAGTTATTCCTCGATACTCCCAAAATAGCCGTTGGTGATGTCGACGGAGACGGACGAAGCGACATGGTGGTCACGACTCGCCACGAAATTCGGGTATTCCTGCAAACGGATAACGGCGCATTTCCGCGACAAGCGAACCAGAAGTTACCGCTGCGATTCCTGAGCAAGCGCGATCACATTCGCGGATCAGGCAGCGTCATATCGACATTACGAGATATCGACGGTGACGGCCGTCTTGACCTGATGGTCACTCATATTGAGGGTAGCTTCTCGGATGCGACCACACGAACCAGTATTTTTTACAACCGCGATGGCAGCTGGAACATTGCGGAACCCGATCAGAGCTTCGTCAGTGACGGCGCTTTGGGTTCGGACCTGCTGCTCGATGTAGACCAGGACAACATACTTGAGCTGGTGCGCATTCGACAAAAATTCAGCGTGCTTGAGATGATCGAAATATTACTTACCCAGGAAATTGACTCTCAGGTATTAGTTCATCGCCTCAAAGCTGATGGCAACTTCAATACCCGGCCCTGGGTGAAAAAGAAAATCAGCACCGGCATCAGCTTTGACACCTTCCGACCCGAAGGATTCCTTACGCCCACCGGTCTCGACCTCAACGCGGACGGACTTATGGATTTCATTACTTCAAACGATGGCAAAGGTATCGAGGTTTTCCTGGGCGGTGAAAGTAAACCCTACGTGAAGCGGACCGCCAGGCAGAAATTTCCCACGGCCGGAGTAATTCACTTTGCCGATTTTGATGGCGATGGCCTGCTCGATTTCGTGCTCATTGACCCACAGGAGTTTGATACCCTGGTCAGGGTCGGCCGCAATCGAGGTGTGCTACCGGGTTCCAACAAGCCAAACTCGCAACTTGATTGAGTTTCCGCATTCGATCGCAACCTAGCCCGATCATTGCATGGGCGGGCTAGCCCAACAGCTTGCTGGCAACGTATTGACCGAACTGCCAATTTGTTTTTTCCATTTCATTCAGTGGGCCGCGGTTGCCAACTCCGCATTCCAATCCTTTCTGAACTCCAGTGATGATAATCTTATCTTCCGCCATGAATGCCGCGACCAGTTCCATGTCTGTTTTGACTTCAGACTCCGCTGCCCTGCCAGCACTCAGGTCCCTGGCAACCCAGGCACGAAATCTCAAGCGGTTGTATTTCAGCGGTTGAATCGACAACCAAATGACCGAAGCAGCCCTGATAGCAAATGTCAGGCTGGGATAGATACAGCTAAGATGTTCCTTGTTTTCTTTTTCGTTCGCCTCTGCGGCCGTTACACAGCGCATTGTGTGATGGTTGTACCCGGGCCCACCCGGCATCACTTCAACAGAAGCGGTAGGAGTGTCCGATTCCAGTGTTGTCTTATGCACTCTGAACACGTGATAGCTTTCGCAAAAATTTTCAACCAAGACCTTCCAGTTACAGTCGACTTCGTCGTCATAGGAATGCACCACGTCCATGCCAGCCAGATTGAACGGACCAACCTCTTCCTGCAATGACTCAATACGTGGCGCCAACGGTTCGGCATGCTCATCCAGGTTGACGAAAATTAACCCTTGCCAGACTTCGAGTTGCAGATCATTCAGGCAGATATCCTTCACCTGCGCAGGCTTCATGAATGGCGCACCCCGAAGTTTTCCATTCAATTCATAAGTCCAGGCGTGATACGGGCAAACCAGTAATTTGGTATTGCCCGAGCCATCTAACAGGCGTGCAGAACGATGTCGGCAAACGTTGGAGAAAGCACGCAATTCGTTCGAACGATCGCGAACGACCATGATCGGGTGCCCTACCAGTTCGAAAGTCTGGTAATCACCTGGGTTCTTCAATTCCGAAACGTGACCCACGCATTGCCATTCCTTGCGGAAGATTTTCTCGACTTCCATTGTGAGAAATTCTTCAGAGGAATAGCACCGTGGACGGTAATGGGAACTTACCCTTATCTGATTCACTGTTTGCATGCCAGTGTTCCAAACCTGCAAGAAGCTCACTTTTTGACTTCCCCTCTGCTGCAAGCGGAGAGGATGCGCGGCCCTCACCCAGGACTGTTTTCTTTGTGTTCGCCAAAATCTTCTCCCGACTGCCGGCAATGCCCGGACCGCTGGCACTGCCATCACCTGCAAGCCCACCCGGTCAGACATTCAACTGTGGTACCGTTCTGTGCCGAAGCACAAGCAACTATAGCATTGGCGGAAATACATGCTGGACATCGACATAAGTTTTACGGACACGATTGAAGTTTCCGAAATTGTTACGCTTTATGCCGCCAATCAGTGGTCATCGGCTGACCAGCCCGAAAAACTCATTGCGGCTCTGCGTAACTCTGACTCATTGGTGACAGCGCGCATTGACGGTGAACTGGTTGGACTCGCCAATGCAATATCGGACGGTCACCTGGTCGTTTACTACCCGCATTTGCTGGTGCAGCCGGATAAGCAGGGTAAAGGCATCGGTGCGCGCATCATGTCCACGATGCGGGAACGTTACGGCTCCTATCATCAACAGATGCTTACTGCGAATATCGATTCTGTAGCGTTCTATGAACGTGCGGGGTTTGAGCGTGCAGGCAAGACGGTGCCAATGTGGATTTATGCCGGCACGGACCATTGAGGAACGATGCATGATAATTCGAATGTGGCACGGACGGGTGGACCACGATAAAGCCGGCGCTTATCGGGAGTTTCTCAAGCAACGCGCAATTCCTGATTACCAGTCAGTTAAGGGTAATATCGACGTCAGGATACTTGAGAGGCACGAGGATGACGCGACTCACTTCATTACGATGACGACCTGGGAGAATCTTGACGACATCAAGGCATTTGCTGGCGAGGACCTGGAAAAAGCCAAGTATTACCCTGAGGATGACGGGTATCTGCTTGAGTTCGAAGCAACTGTTGTTCACTACGAAGTCGTTGGCCAGTCCTGATAAACCCCGCAAATTCTATCGTTGTTGCAACGTAAGAATTCTTAATACAGATCGACCGACTGGCCTGCAAACGCCCCTTGGGGATATGACATGAGCGCTGCATCAGAGCTGCGTGAATATACTGACCGTAGCAATTCGATACACAAGGAATACCTGGGCAATCCAGAGCTCCTGCGACGGTATGAGCGCTTCGTTGATTGGCAACTCGACTACATGTTGCCATTTTACGAGGATCTTGGCGCAACTGAAGACCGGGCCGAGGCAGTCAATTTTTTTGTTTCGGATCTTACCGGAATCGACATCAGCGAACGCGACCTTGAATTCGCAAAAGTTGTCCCGCTCATGTCGCGGATGTTGCCAAACAAGGCGTTGGATGCAGTGGCTACGGCGATGCGGCTTAATGCCCGGGTTCTTGGTATCAATCTCTCTATTTGTCGTGAGTTATACAAAGAAATATCTATCGACACAGAGATCACGGAAGCGAGCTACTGCTCCGCCTGCCGACGAGCGAGCCAACTGGAAGAATGCCTTGAACTCGTACACCTGACTGCGGAAATCGGCCGCGATCTGGACCAGCTGATTCGAATTCCAATGATCGGGCTGACGCTCAGAGCAATGCGGCTGCCGGCCCGGCTGGCGGGATTCGGCGCCTTGCAAAAATTTCTGGAAAGAGGCTACAAGACGTTTAACGCATTGCAGGATGTCGATCAGTTTCTCAACGATATGACGGTTAGAATGAACGAAGTCTTTACGCAGATATTCACCAAGCCTATTCGATAACAATGAAATACTCTGGAAAATTTTCGCAACCGCGCTGTAGACTACTATGCCATGAGCTCGCTTCCCCTTGTTGACTGCCGCGACCTGCCCGCCAAACAAGCCGGGCTCGCCATCCTTGCCGCATATAATGCCGCGGACAACGGTACCGGGTTCTCTGCGTTAGTCGATTCCCTGGATGCCGGCTTGCGCATGTGGCTTATTGAGGCTGGCGTAAAACATCAGGTTGAGACGGTTGCTGCCGGGGGCCTGCAACTGAATATAAAGCGTGGTCTTTCACCTGGGCAAGGCACTATACCCGGACTCCATCACGTTGCAGCTGGCAGATCCGACGACGTCTGGGCGTGCGAACGCTCCAGTCGTCTCGCCCGATTTGATGCGCTAACGGGCAAAGTCATTAAGGTGGCCGAGGTTGCGACGAAAGCTTCTCACCTGGCTGTCGATCGTTCCGGAAAATACGTTTTTGTGGCAGATCCCGGCGCCGATGCACTCCTCGCAATCGCAAGCGAAGATTTATCGGTGCAGCATGTCTGGCCCGCTCCCGGTGGGCCGCAGCTGCCGACGATTACCGACGATGGCATTGTTTGTGTGACTGGCGCCGGGTCTGGAACGTTGACAATCGTTCGCCCACGCACCCAGGGCTACGCTGTGCAGACCATCAGCGTCGGTGAGTGTCCGCACGATCCGCTTGTTACCCGGGACGGCAAACGCATTTTCGTGCCCTGTGCGGGTGATGGCGTCATCGTTAGCGTCGATCTTGAGAGCGGAGAGATCCTTGGCCGCTTTCCTGTCGGTGATGGGCCGGCACATCTTGCACTCCACCCGGATGGCAGCAAACTCTACTCGGCAAATACATTCGACGGCACACTGAGCTGTCTTTCCGTTGAAGGCGATTTATTAGGCAACGAACCGAGCGGTCCGTGGGCACATCAACCTGTGGTCTCTCCGGATGGCAGGCATGTCTTTGTGGCTAACTTCCTTGACGATACGGTCTCGGTATTTGACGCCGACCAACTGGAACAGATCACGAAATTTGAGACTGAGGCCTATCCACATGGTCTTTATATGTCGCCGAACGGGAAATGGATCGTTGCCACAGGTTTTTCTTCAGACCACTTGAAAGTCTACAATGCGATTACCCTGTCCGAAGTTACGAGAATCGAAGTCGGCCGTGGTTCGTCGCACGTCGCGTTTCTTCCCGGACGAGGAAACCGCGTATGTCGCCTGCTCGGTGGACAGCCATCTCGCACGGCTTGATCTGCTCACAATGAGCTGCTCACAGCGCACAGGCATTTCCTGACACCGGCGCGTACCTCATCAGGTGATAATTACACGCCTGATAGCGTGCACCTGATGAATTGGACCTGACCTACTGCCAGGCCCGGCGATCATGTGCCGGAGTAATTTTCAATTCCGGATTAGCTTGCAGCAATGAATGCAGGCTGACATTAGCAGCGCCCACAGGCATCGGTAGCTGTGCGGCTCATTTTTGCGACGCCGGGGGAATGTTTCCCGGTACGTTTACGACGAGCAGAAGTACAAGCAGAATTCCTGCAAGCTTCTTCACTATTTCGACGAGGAACCGTTGCCAAACGAAAGAATGAACGCATCCGATGGCGATGCGGTTCCGTCCAGTAACTGAGCAAATGTCCGCTGAATCGACTCCTCGCCATTTGACTCCACTATATTCATCCACTGATCTGTCGCGCTGACAAATCCACTCCAGGCAGCAGCAAATTGCTTTAATACACCTGACGCTCCGATCTCGGCGACACGTTTCTGGAACTGGTCCGGCGCAAAAAACCACACCGGCTTTGGTTGTAACGAATCCGTCGCTGCCGAGTCAGAATCCCAATGCGACGCACCGACGAGGCAGGAGTATTTCAATTGATCGCCAATATGGGCATGCAGGCGGCAAATTACATCACCATTGCCGGCAATATCGACGAACACGGTGGGACGGTCCGGGTCCAGCTTCTCGATATCATCGTAGCCAACAACCGTGTCGTATAAACCCAGTTCTCCAACGAATTCTTTATTACCCTCTGATGTCAGACCAACCAGTTCAGCCACACGGCGTTCAGCATGGGCAATCTGATAGGCGACACCGATTGCTGTTTTACTCGACGCGCTTGACAAGATTACTCTCTCAGCACCGAAGCACTCATTCTCCGAGAGGAAGTCTTCGATCAGAAACGATGTCATAAACAGCGGCCGGAGAATCATTTGTTGCGCCTCAAGTGCCTGTACATACGAGGGATCACCACTTACCGCCGTGTATTGGTTGTAAATTGCGGGCAAGTCCTTGCGATGTTCAGCTCCATCGACGAATCCACTTTTCGAAACTGATACAGGCGATACGATAAGTTCTGTGGATATCGGCAAGAAGCCGTAAAATCGCTCACCAGCGCTCACCTCACCGTGGCGAGATTCGATGACATTGGCAAACCCCCACACAGGAACCCGCCCTAGCCTTTCATCCGAACACGGGAAGAAACGCCAGTAGCCAATGACGTCACCAAACGCTGCATAGGTAACGTTATTTGCCGTCAGCGCAAATTTGTCCACAGCCATTCTTATTTGGCCGTCGAGGAGTTCAACCTGGGATTCCGGATATTCGAAACTCAGCTGCTTCAAATCGGATTTGTTGACCAGAAAATTGATGTTGTGTGACTTGCCCGCTTCATGTGTCATGAAAAAATCCTTGATTGGTCTCTGTGCGCGCCGTTATTGGAACACGCCGGGTGTGACAATCCCACTGCCGTCCAATATGGCCAATGGCATGGCCTGGATGACGGCAGTGACACAAACCTCCTGCAAATTGGCAAATTTGCGGGTATACGACTGTTAAATGATTCACTTACGATAGCCGTTTTGGGGCCGCTGCAATAGCTCTGCCAATTTAATGTCCCGATTATTCCGAACAGAAGCGATTGATTCGCAACGGCAACGTTTGCTGGGAGATGCTGTTTTGGCCCAGCCCCTGTCTTTTTCCGTCCTGACAATATTCCTGGCGTCCACAGTTGTCGCAATAGGAATACTTGTTTCGTTAGGATCCTACGCACGAAAGGAAACCGTCGTCGGATTCCTCTCGCCGGATACCGGCATCGTCAAGATTCATGCGCCACGCATCGGTGTTGTCGGACAACTGTACGTCTCGGAGGGTCAGATTGTTGCGCAAGGCAAGCCATTGCTTACGTTGCTCGCAGATCGAATCACCGGAGGCGGGATCGATGTTGACGGTGAAATGCTGCGGGCGATTGATGCGCAACTCAATGAGGTCAAGGTACAAAATATTCTGGAAATCAGACGCCGGGAAGCAGATACGGACCGTCTTGCTGCGGAGTTGGATGGGCTCGAAGCAGAGCGAGGAACAATCGACCGGCAAATACTGGTACAAAAGCAACTATTGAAAAGTCTGCAAGCGAATTACGAGCGGGTTCGACGAGTTGTTGATAAAGGATTCATCAGTAGTGACGAATACATGGCACGGGAAGAGAATCTCCTGGCTAACAAGCAGCTACTCGCGAGTCTTTCGCAGAAAAATGCCGTCATCCTGAGGCAATCGCGGCAAATTGAGTTGGCCATAGAGCGTGCGCCCCTGGAGAGCGAACAACGTCTGTCCGAACTGACGTCCATTCAGGCCGATTTGCTACTGCGAAAGACAGAATTGGAAGCGCGCCGCTCTATCAATATTAACGCACCAATCAGCGGCAAGGTAACGGCCTTGCGCGCGATAGCGGGCGCATCCGTTGGCACACAGCTACCGCTGCTCACCATGCTGCCGGCGGGTGGAAAACTGGAGGCACATCTTTTCGTTCCCACACGTGCGATCGGCTTCGCAGAAATCGGCCAGGAAGTTCGCCTGCTATACGATGCTTTCGACTACCGCCACTTCGGCGTCCATGTTGGCACGATATCCCAGATATCATCATCGGTTTTTTCGCCAGCAGAAGTACAGGCGGGATTCCAGCTGACTGAGCCCACATACCGTGTGATCGTGAAAATTGCCAGACAACAGGTTGCGGCAAATGGCCAGCAATTCACGCTCCAGGCCGGAATGTCACTAAGAGCAGACATCGTTCTTGAAAAACGAACATTGATCAACTGGCTTATGGATCCACTCATCAGGCTCAGAGGCCGAACTTGATCGACGCGCTGCGACTGCTGAACTTCTCAGGCACGCGACGTCTGCCGGTTATTCGTCAGGCAGAGGCGGCCGAGTGTGGACTTGCGTGTCTTGCAATGATTGCCGGCTATTTCGGCTACACGACCAATTTACGCACGTTACGCTCGGCGTATTCAGTGTCGCTAAAGGGCTCCACGCTGAAAAGCCTCATGGCAGTAGCCGGGCAACTCAATATGAGCTGCCGACCCTTGCAGGTCGAGTTGGAGTCGCTGCATCAATTGCGCACACCCTGCATTTTGCATTGGAAAATGAATCATTTCGTCGTGCTGAAAGCAATCAGGCGTCATTCTTACCTGGTTCACGATCCGGCCCACGGCGAAAGACGACATACTCAAGCCGAGGTCTCCGCTCATTTCACAGGAATTGCACTTGAACTCAGCCCAACCGCCGACTTCCGGCGTTGTGACACCCGCAAAACGATGCGCCTTACTGATATGTGGGAGAAAGTTATCGGTCTGAAACGAGTACTCGCACAGACGTTGATACTTTCTTTGATCGTTCAACTCTTTGTTCTCGTACTGCCATTTTATATGCAGCTGGTGGTAGACGAAGTGTTGGCTAGTTATGACACGAGCCTGTTGCTCGTTTTAGCGCTGGGATTCGGACTACTCATGATCATCAATGCGGCAGCGACCGCACTTCGCGCCTATGTGATCCTGTACATCAGCAATCTGCTCGGTTTCCAGATGGTGTCGAATCTGTTCAGGCACCTGTTACGACTGCCTTTGAACTGGTTCGAAAAACGTCACGTCGGCGACATCCTGTCGAGATTTGCCTCGACCCGCCCAATCAGAGATCTGTTTGCAGAGGGCCTGATCGCAGCTGTGATCGATGGCCTCATGGCTGTAAGCACCCTGATTGTGATCTTCATCTACAGCCGCTTGCTGGGTGTTGTGGTAGTGACGACGGCGTTGTTATACCTGCTGCTTCGCCTGGCCCTTTACAAACCGTTGCGCGAGAAATATGAAGACCAGATCGTCGCTACGGCTCGGGAACAGTCTGTCTTTATAGAGTCAGTCAGAGGTATTCAATCGATAAAAATATTCGGCCATGAAGCGGAGCGTCAATCGCTGTGGCAGAACAAATATGCGGATTTCATCAACAGCAGCGTCAAGGTGGGCAGACTGGAAATCGGCTTTAACGCCGCGAACGGATTGCTGTTCGGTATTGAGAACACGTTGATCGTGTACCTGGGCGCATTGCTGGTACTGGATGCGTCGCTCACGATTGGCATGTTGTTCGCCTTCATGGCCTATAAACGTCAATTCATTGATAAGGCCAGCATGCTCGTGGAGCGCCTTATTGATTTCCGCCTGCTGGACCTGCACCTGGAACGAATTGCGGATATCGGACTTGCCGGGCCAGAATGCAGTTTCGAAAATGCCGGCGGTGCCATGGCAATCGTTCGCGGCAAGAATTCGGACACTGGAAAACTTCGCATTGAAAATGTGTCGTTCCGTTACGGCACCAGTGATGAGTGGATACTGCAAGAGGCTTCGCTTGTAATCGACAAGGGCGAAATGATTTCGATTGTCGGCGCATCCGGTAGTGGAAAATCAACGCTGATGAAATTGGTTCTGGGCCTGTTCGAGCCGGAACGTGGCGAAGTACTTTTTGACGGATGCGCTCTGCAGAAGTACGGGCACGCAGCATATCGAAGCAAAATTGGTACAGTCATGCAGGACGACTCGTTGTTTGCAGGATCGATTGCCGACAATATTTCGTTTTTCGACACAGAGCCGGATACAGAAAAACTACGACGCTGCGCCGAGAACGCGTGCATTCATTCTGATATCGCTGCCATGCCGATGGGTTACAACAGTCTTGTGGGAGATATGGGTGGCAGCCTTAGTGCGGGCCAACGTCAGCGAGTACTGTTGGCTCGCGCTTTATACCGTGACCCCGAAATTTTGATTCTGGATGAAGGAACAGCCAACCTGGATTCCCTGACGGAAGCAAAAATAATCCGCTTGCTTAAGCAACTTGCAATAACGCGCATCTGCGTCGCCCACCGGGAAGCCATGATCATTGCGTCCGACCGTGTAATTCAATTACACAATGGCACGCTGCGCGAATTGAACAAGCAACAAATCGTGGCTGCACACAGGCGAAGTCAGCTCACCACCATCCAGTCATTCGATGCGCAATCTGCTTTGCCCACAGGTTGATACGCCAGACTTTCCTGCCTGCGCAATCACCACGCCTTCAATCATTGCTGCTCTTAGATACGCCTGGAAAAGTACGTGCGAAGGACCGTCGCGGCGCTATTCGTCTTCCAGATTTACGATGATAAAGACCAGCCCGCATGCCATGAAAAACTGAAATGCGTTGGCCAGAGAACCCGCCCCGATCTGCGTCTGCCACATCTGGAATAAGGCACCGCCGAAGACTGTAAACAGGCCCAGCCAGACTATGATGCCGGTACTGCAACCCAGAAGAGCATACTTCTTCGCCGCATTGAAGTCGGCAGCAGGTGCCTTTCGCGCGCCCCACATATCCCAGGCCCCTTTAGCTGCGAGCAGCCCAGCTATGAACTCAAGCCCCACGACCAGAATAAGTGTAAGCCACAACAAGGCAGGGCTCGTTATCGCGGGAAAGAATGAGTCCGGATACGCCTGATGATCTGCATTGCCCATTATGTAGGCAAACGCCTGGTAACAGGCGTCCAGATTAGCGACGTTCTGGCCTGCATAAAACAAACAAAGCAAAGAAATAAGAATGACGAAGTCAATCTTGAAATAACGCATAGCCATAGCCTTCCCCCAAAATAGCGTATTCCCCAATCTTACCCCCAAATAGAGGGACAGTGACCATAACTCCTATCTCCGAGTTACGGTCACTGTCCCTCTATCTCGCCCCATTTGCAGGAGTTATGGTCACTGTCCCTCTATCTCGGCTAAAGGGGGAGCGCGGTCGAGTATTTTACGCGCCGCAGGGCGAATGTTGAGCTCGCGGATCTTACTGCCGGGTGATGAAGTATTTGTGCATTAATAAAATCGTTGTATGCGTCCATGTCGGTGACTACTACCTGCAACACATAGTCGCGTTCACCCGAGACCGAGTAACATTCCGTTACTTCCGGTAGTGATTGCACGTGTTCTTCGAAGCTATCTCTGTTCGCATCAGTGTGCTCCACTAAGGCAACCGCCAGCAGCACGTGAATCTGAAACCCGAGTTTCCTGGGATTAAGCAAGGCAACCTGCTTTTCGATTACACCGCTTTCTTCAAATTCCCTGATTCTTCGCCAGCAATAGGTGCGCGACATACCTACGATTTCGGCCAAATCGCTCTGGCTGGGCGTCACATCGCGCTGCAGGGCTGCCAACAGCCGACGATCTGTCCGGGATAGTTTCACATCTCAATTTTCTCTATAAACGTCCATATTTGCAACACTTGTTTCATCTTTTTGTAGAACCGGACGTAAATAGAACATAACGATACTGATATTCACTCATAATGTGGAATTACGTGCATGCAGTTGAGGGCGGTTAGATGGAAGATTTGTTTGAAAACCCGATGGGGCTGGATGGCTTCGAGTTTGTTGAATTCGCATCTCCCGAGCCGGGTGTGCTGGAGCCGGTATTTGAGCTGATGGGCTTTTCAGCGGTCGCAAAACATCGCTCCAAGGACGTCACCTTGTATCGTCAGGGCGATATCAATTTCATCCTGAATGCGGACCCGACCAGTCATGCTTTCTACTTTGCCCAGGAACACGGTCCGTGCGCATGCGGCATGGCGTTCCGCGTCAAGGACTCTCAAATTGCTTACGCGCGGGCCTTAGAGAATGGAGCGCAACCGATAGAAATCCCAACTGGTCCAATGGAATTGCGCCTGCCGGCGATCAAAGGCATTGGTGGTGCGCCGTTGTATCTCATCGACCGATATCAGGAAGGCAACACAATTTATGACATCGATTTCGAATTCTTCGATGATGTGGATCGACACCCTGAGGGCTGTGGCTTCGATATGATCGATCACCTGACGCACAATGTTTACCGTGGTCGTATGGAGTACTGGGCGAACTTCTACGAATCCATATTCAATTTCCGCGAAATTCGCTACTTCGATATTAAAGGTGAATACACAGGATTGTTATCCAAAGCGATGACGGCGCCTGACGGCCGGATTCGCATACCGCTGAACGAAGAAGCGTCCCGGGGTGTGGGACAAATAGAAGAATTCCTGATGGCCTACAACGGTGAAGGAATTCAGCACATAGCATTAATCTGCGATGATCTTTACGCGTGCTGGGATCGATTGAAAGCCAAAGGCCTCGAATTCATGACGGCGCCGCCAGAAACATATTACGCAATGCTAGAGGAACGGCTACCAGGCCATGGCGAGCCAACGAGCGAGTTGCAGTCACGAGGAATCCTGCTCGATGGGTCAACGGAAGATGGCGATCCACGACTGCTGCTACAGATATTCTCTGCTAACCTGGTCGGGCCCGTGTTTTTTGAATTTATCCAGCGCAAGAAAGACGAAGGATTTGGCGAGGGTACTGTCAAAGCATTATTCGAGTCTATCGAGCGAGACCAGATTGCTCGTGGTGTTGTCGGTGAGAACGAAGCTGCGTAATTCACGCAGCATTCGGTCAGGGGAGAGAAATGAACATTAAACGTATTCACCACGTTGCCTATCGCTGCAAAGATGCCAAGGAGACGGTCGATTTTTACGAGCGCGTGCTGGACATGGAGTTCCAGATCGCATTCGCCGAAGATCGCGTGCCCTCCACCAAGGAACCAGATCCTTACATGCACGTGTTCCTTGATGCAGGCATGGGCAACGTACTGGCATTTTTTGAGCTGCCAACACGGGAACCCATGGATCGGGATCGCAATACACCAGAGTGGGTGCAACATATTGCGTTTGAAGTCGAAGACTACGGCGCGTTGGTTGCTGCGAAGAAACACATTGAAGCTGAAGGTGTCGATGTAATCGGCCCGACAAATCATGGCATCTTCCAGTCTATTTATTTCTTCGATCCGAATGGTCACCGCCTCGAACTGGTGGCGAATACACGCACCGATGAACAGGTTGAGGAACTCCGCCGGGTGGCACCAGCGATGCTCGAAGAATGGAGCCAAACCAAGAAAGCACCACGACACGCCGCATGGTTGCATGAGCTGGAGTTTACTGGCGGTGAATCGTAGGAGCGGCATCCTGCCGCGATTAACGCTGATCGCGGCAAGATGCCGCTCCTACGACCTCTAAATCTATTCCTGGCTCTTTCGATCCGCAAATTTTTTGTCCGCGTCCGCAAGCGCGGTGCCGCAAGGATCCTTGTCCGATAGAAAACGATTCTTAAAACTTTTGGCCAGGATGGAGAGTCCTGCTGTCGCAACGGCCACACCTCCCTCTACCAACACACCCTCCGGGTCAATTACCACCGCTGGCTTGCCCATCGTTCCGGTAACCTTTATATACGGATTGACAAGATTGGAGAGACTGAGCCCGAGGCCTTTGCGGGGCACCGTCCTGAAGTTGGCATCAAGTTTCTCTGTCTTTAGATCAATTTTCGTATTAGCGAAAATCCGCAACTTATCCGTTTGTTGCACGAATACCGGGATCCGATTCAATTACACCATCGTAAAAATGCAACAGTATGACGGCGCATTCAAAATTGGTGTACGGATCACTCTTGGTAAACGGATTAATTGAACTTATCAGCTCTGTAAGAAAGTCCTGTGCAAGAAAAGCATAGCGCTCCGGACGGTATGCGTCCTGCTCCACCGGCGACCCGAATATATCCGTCCATCGAGCCCGCAAGATCCCGCACCGTCGCGCCATTTGCGGCCAGATCTGCACGCACCTCAAATAGTGGCAAGCGCTGCAAATCCTCTGCGTTTTTCGACCTGAGCCCCAGCACAAGATCTTTACCGTCTGCGGTGAGCGCGAAATCCGCTCCCGCCCGATTCATTTGGCGTCAAGTTTCCAGAGAATGTTAGCACTCCGCCTCTCGGACCATTAAATGACAGGTCCTGAATATGCAGTGCTCCGGCCGAAACCAGTGCATCCAGGTCAAATCCAAGTAATTGAAAAGAGCGGGTATGCAACTCGTCAATCCTGATATCGATATCGGCATCAAACGACTGCAGCAACTCAAGCGGTAACGGAGTGTCCGGTATGACTTTGTCATCAACCACGGTGGTCGCCGCTTGCGGCTCCTCCTCCGGCTCAGGCAAATACTCCGTAATATCGAATAATTTAGATGTAACCACTAGTTTGATCGCCGGCACATCGCCGGCCCGCAACGTAAATTCCCCGTCCAGGTCGCTTTCACCAAGCCTGAATTCAAAATGTTCCAGCGTCATAACATCGCGCGTTCCGACCAGACGAGCTTTGAGCAGCAACGGATGATCAGGTAATTCTCTGCCGGCTATAGCGCTGAGTTTGCTGACACTCGAAGCTACCCATTCGAATTCCAGGTCGGTCCTTTCAAAGTTAGGTGGCCCATCCAGACTTCCGCTAATCTCCAGATAGCCATCACCTAATTCCAATCTGCTCTTGTCAAAACTCCAGAAATTCTCCGCCCAACTGCCACTGCCTCTGTATTTCAATTTCGCAATCTGCGGTACAGCATTGTCTCGCAGTTTTGGCAGCAGTTGAAATATGTCCGGTGAATCAGCCGTCATACTAAAACTACCGCTGTCGAAAAACGGATCGAGCCCGAACACAAAATCACCACCCACCGTCGTATGCCCAACACTGGCGCGAAACCGTTCTAGCTCCAAATCGTTTTCGCTGAAAGACACTCTTCCGGAGGCAGAAAATGCTTGTTCCAGTGACTCCCTTGAAATGTTTGCAGGCAACAGGCGCGACAGGTTATCTCCATCCAGGTCAAACCTGAGCTTCGTGCCAGTAAGCGACGGCAACTGACCGATATCGCCACTGATCTGCAATGTAGCGCCGCCAAATGTCGCATCAAATTGCTCCACTGACATTCGACCATATTCCTGTCGCACTGCACCCGCAGCAATAAGTTCTCCTTCCGGCAACATTTCCGCATTAATGCCCAATTTCTCAACGGCTTCCTTCATGCTGGCGAATGACGCGTTGAACGTCAGTGCCATATCATCTTCAAGCGGCTGATCGCCAACAACGCCTGCAAATTCCACAACAGCTCGTCCTGATGTGAAAACACCGTTTTCGAAGTAGGTATTCGACAATCCCCTGCGAATATCCGCACTTACGTCAAACGGCAAATCCGGAAAACCCTGTTGCCTGGCCAGCTCCCCAAGCGCAGCGAGACTCTCGCCATGCGCCTGGACTTTTATCTGGCTGCCAACGAATTGCGCATCGCTGGTCAGGAATCCTGACAGCTGAAACTGATACTCGTCGTCATCGCCAATCGCCGAGCTAATGTCCCGCAACCAGAGTTTATCGTCCTCCTTCTGCACTCGACCTTTCAGATAATAGCCACCCTTTGGCAGATTCTCAGCGATGCCTCCAAGCGCTATTACACTTGCACCTAAATCCGACCCGAAAAAATCGATTTCCAGATCCGTTTGTCCGGCGAACGGTTTGTCTCCAATATGGCCGGCTATCCTGAACACATCATCGTCGATTATTGCTTCGAGATTCCTGACCAGGTATCCATTCGGGTCTTTTTCAACGTTGGCTGTAATTCGGAAATCTTCCTCTGGCAAACCGTCGACACCGGCCGCACTCGCAATTGTGCTGATATCCGGGCCGCTTATCTCAAACTGCAT
>PVMK01119052.1_pt1 | contig 41770 bp, 40 predicted proteins | sample 1853481 | NCBI WGS metagenome assembly PVMK01 (sample SAMN08533507, study PRJNA380276) | Marine sediment metagenome, whole genome shotgun sequencing project.
AAATGCTTTTTAAGGTGGCCTATAATTTCGAACAGGCCACTGATTTTCATAAAAAAAAACCCGATTTATAGCCCCCGGCTATAAATTGGGCTTTTTTTGTCGGTTGTCAGTTGTACGTTGTTAGTCGCATATTGGTTTTTAAGAGGATTATTTTATGATAAAAACAGATTATGGTAAGAATTAAAAACTTACGAAGGAAAAAAATATATCTACGGACAACGGACAACCAACAACTGACAGAGGGGTACCCTCTATGACGACTGTTCAACCCGAAGGTGAAAATTTAAGAAAAGCCGTCAAATGGATTTCCGAAGAACGGAAGTACAATCCCGGACAAAAGTTTTCGGCGCTGATTGAAAAGGCGTGCTTGAAATTCGACCTGTCCCCGATGAATGCCGAGTATCTCCTAGGGTTTTTGAAGCAGAAAAAGAAATAAAAACTCGCGGCTGGAAGCCGCGACCACCCACACGGGCATCGTTATGAAGTGGGAGCGGCTTCCAGCCGCGATTTAAAGAGAACTTTCCAAATTTATCGTTAGGACTAAAGATGGCAAAGATTAGAGTACTCCCCGAAAACCTGTCCAACAAAATTGCGGCCGGTGAGGTGGTTGAACGGCCGGCTTCAGTGGTCAAAGAACTGTTGGAAAATGCGCTGGATGCCGAAAGCACCCGCATCATCATAGAAGTCGAAAAAGGCGGCCAGTCCCTGATTCAGGTCTCCGACAATGGCGTCGGCATGCGTCACGATGATGCACTTTTAGCCATCGAGCGTTACGCCACCAGCAAAATTTCCACTGATGATGATTTGTTTGCCATCCGCACCCTGGGCTTCAGAGGTGAAGCCCTGCCCAGTATTGCCTCGGTATCACGCTTTTCACTGACTACGCGCGATAAGTCCTCAGATGCCGGTACGGAAATCATTGTTGACGGCGGAAAAATTAAAGGTGTCTCTGAGGTCGGGGCCCCGCCGGGAACCATGATTTCAGTTAAGCAGCTGTTTTTTAATACACCGGCAAGAAAAAAATTTCTGAAAACGATCGGCACCGAAATGAGTCATATTGCCGATACCGTCGCACGGATGGCCCTGGGCCATCCCGCAGCGCAGTTTCGCCTGAACCACAACAATAAAGCGGTCAAAAGCTGGCCGCTGGTTTCCCGGCATCTCGATCGGGTGGTGGATGTGCTCGGCAAAGATTTGAGGCCGGATCTGCATGCTCTCGAATTTAGCCGCAACGGCCTTTCGATTTCAGGCTGGATCTGTTCTCCCCGGGTGACGCGCCGGACTTCACGGGGGCTGTATATTTTTGTCAACGGCCGGTTTGTGCGCGACCGGACGATCCAGCACGGCTATCTTTAAGGGATTTGCGCAGCGCCTGGTCAAGGGGCAGTTTCCGATTGCCGTTGTTTTTATCAAAATTCCTTTTGATCAGGTGGATGTCAACGTGCATCCGACCAAAAATGAAGTTCGCTTTGTGAATCCGCACCAGGTGCACGAAGCCGTAAAAAGCGCCATCGCCCAGACGCTGTATGAAATTGATAGAGTCAACTGGCGTCCGGTCAATGGGTCCCAGCGCCAGGAGCCGCAGAAAACGCCGCAGATTGCCGAGTCTAGTTCAAGCTTTGCTCCTGCAGGAGGCGAGGTAGTCAAAGGTGATTTCGGATTTCGGATTTCGGATTTCGGAATTAAAAACAGAGGACAGCAGCCGGCAGCCGGCACCAGCAGCCAGCAGCCAGCAGCCAGAGCACAGATATTTGGTAATCGAGGTTTTAGCGCCTTGCGGGTGGTCGGTCAGCTGCACAACACCTATATTGTTTGTGAATCCGATGCCGGTTTGGTGCTCATCGACCACCACGCCGCCCATGAGCGCATTCTTTTTCGAACAACTCCAGCAGCGTGCCGTCGATCAACAAGCTGCCGCCCAGCAGCTTTTGGTGCCCGAAACCATCGAGTTAAATTTCAGGGAAGCCGAAATCCTGGGGCAAATGCTTTCGGATTTAAAAACTTTTGGTCTGGAGGTCGAACCTTCGGCAAAAATACCTTTGTCATCAAGGCGGTGCCGGAATTGCTTTCCGGGCGGGACGTCAAACCCGATGATTCATGAAATCGTGGAAAAAACGGCGGCAGTGGGATATTCACCGGGGTTTAAAAGACGCTTTGGATGAGTGCCGCATGGTGATGGCCTGCCACGGGGCCATGCGGGCCAATCAGGCGCTTACTGAAAAACAGATCGAGAAGCCTGCTCCGGCAACTGGATGATGTGCGATCACCCGTCGCATTGCCCCCACGGACGCCCCACCTGGATTCGGTGGGATCTGGCAACCCTGCAAAAATCCTTTAAGCGGACGCCATGACGAATGCTGCAAACCAGACGTACATCAGCATACTGGAAAAATTTTTTGAACGCGTAGATTCCGAAACGCTTTTCGATTCCAACGATTCGACCTATTTCCGGCGGCTGCGAAATGAAATCTGTGATGCGCTGATCCAGCTTCTGATATGGCAGCGCTCTTTTCTCGAAGCCGAAAAAGGGCTTGATTGGCCATATGAGGGTTTTAGAAAGCGGATTTTTTTTTCGAAAAACAGGCCCGGGAGGATACCGATCCGTTTATTCAAAAGCAGGCCTGCCTGTTTCTGGCGCGGCTGCCCTTTCCCCGGCAGTGGAGGTGGCTGGCGCAGGCCCAGGATAATTTTGGATCCGATTCTGAAATCAAAGCGCTATTAAAGCTTGAAAAGCAGCGGATTGAAGAGAAGCTTAACAAAAAGAAACAAAAGCAATACATGCTGCGCCATTTTTGCCAGATCCTCAAAAAGCCCCGCCTGCCCCAAGAAAAAGGGATCCTGCGAATTTTTTCGCTGCCGTATCTGTTTGTCAATCCTGAATTGCTAAAGGCCCTGAACCGTCTTTATTTCCTTTACGTGGAACCCCCCTGGGGTGTACTTTTCCGTCATGCCTGGCTACGACCCTTTTCCACCCTGGCAGATCCAACGCTTTTCGGGTTGAATTGCGAAGAAGACGCCGCATTTCTGCGCAGCCAACCCGGGATTCTAACGACTTCGCTGGCCCACGCTGATTTTCTGGAAGATGACAATACCCTGGATTTTGAGAAAGAAAAACGGTTTGATCTTATTTTCAACGCGACCTTTGACGATATGCCGCGCAAACGACATGCCTATATGCTGGAACTGCTGCAGCAACCGCTTTTAAGCCGGACGACGGCGCTTTTCATCGGGCGCGGTGATCGACGCAACGTCGATGCTTTCAAGCGGCAAATTCAAGCGGCAGGGCTATCGTCACGCGTAACCGTAAAGGACAATCTTTTGCGCCAGGATGTGCCCGGGCATTTAGCACAATGCAAAATTGGCGTTCAAATTTCTTTGCATGAAAACGGCTGCCGCAGCATTTATGAGTTTTTGCGATCCAATCTTGCCTGTGTCATTTCCACCTCCATGGCAGGCGTCAATCCGGCCATCATTAATTCGCAAACTGGAATTGCCGCCCCGGACCGGGACCTTGCCCGGGCGATTTCAAAGGCACTTCAGAAACGGGAAAAATTTACAGCGCGCAACTGGTTTTTATCGCATTCGGGCAGTACCCATTCCAGTCGCATGTTAAACGACCAACTTAAGGCTATTTTCCTTGAGAGAGGCTATTTATGGCAGGAAGATATTGTGCCGCTGGGCAGCAGCGGCGCCAGCCGCTATGTGGCTAACTTGCACTATAAACGGTTTCGGCCGGATTTTGAAGAACTGTTGAAAATTTTTCAGGATCAGACGCGTTTGCCGATTCCCCTTGCTGTTGATTGACCGCCGAAATCTTTTTTTTGAATCCTATTTTTTTAGAGATCGGGGAGTTTTTCTATCCCAGTCGGACCCGCAGGGGGTTTAGGCCGCAGCCGGCCGCAACAAATCTTTCTCAGGCTTTGGCAACGCCCCCAGAATTTTGAGTTCGCCCCGAGACAGGCAGCGAAGATTGTCGCTGCCGTGAGAATCGGTCCTCTGGGGCTGCCCGGGATGAATCTTAGCGGATCTGCTGCCGTTCGTTGGGTTACAGTATAAATTGTTGCGGACCGCACGCGGCCTAAACCCCCTGCGGGTCTGCACCAGCTCTTGAAGCTGCCTGAGCGTGCTTTGTAAGGGGTTTCAGGTAAAAACTCCCCGACCCCTCATTTTTTCAAGCTCCAGGAAACGATGTAGCTTTTCGCATCAGATATAGGGCCGTCGGATTTAGCGATCACCGCGAATACGAGTTCATCTGTTCCGTCGTTATCCAAATCGCTGACGTCATAGTCGCTGATGTATCCGGAAAATTTGCGTGTTTTCCACTTTTTACGAAGTCCGACATTATCCCAGATGAGGGCTTCAAAATGTCCACTGGTATATTTTTTTAAGCGATGAAACAGCCCGCGGGCGACATCGTGGTTCTTTACAACGATCACCTCGTTTTTTTTGTCCTGGTCCAGATCGGTTACGAATATGCGATGCTGAAGGTAACTCCCGCCGAAGGCGGTGGGGTCGATAATACGGCCTTCTTTGTTCGCGGCTTTCATTTCGGCCGGGGCCAGGATATAAATATTGCTGCCGCCGTATGTGTCGCTGCTGGTCCATTCTTTCTGGCCGTCTTTATCCAGTATGCTGAGGGTGCTGTTTTTTCTGATGGCCAGAACCGAATCCTGGCCTTCGTTAAAGACATCTCCGTATGTGAAACCGTAGACGTTCACCCAGTTCGGCAGGCGTTGTTTATCTTCGGGCACATAGCGGACGTTGTCCCATCTGAGCTCGTAAATCCCGCCCGAAAATACCTTCTTAAATCCGCCTTTTTGTCCCAAAAGGATCGGTGGTCCTTCATGGGATACCCGGATCACCCGGTAGAACCAGTTTTCCCCTTTTGCCAGTGTTTTAAATTCTGTTCCATTCCATTCCAGCACAAATGATCTAAGCCTGTTTTTTTCGGAGAGGCTGGTTACAAATATTTCAGCGGTTCCGTTTGCGTTGATGTCGGCTACATCGACACCGATAAAGGTGTCCGGGCTTTCGATTCCGATATCGATACCCAGAATGGTGTCCTGCGGAGTACCCTGGATTTCGGTTACTTTTGTGAACCGACGATTCACATAGCGATAGATATATATCTTTTTGCTGCTGATAAAGACGGTTTCATTATTTTTGTCTGCGTCCACATCGCCGATGGCAAATCCTTTTATTGCGGTTTTGAAAGTTCGGGTTTTCCACAGAGTGGCGTTTACCTCGGCGGAGGCAGAAGTGTCCTCGGAATCCATGAATCCCGTGCCGGCCTCTTTATCCAAAAGCTTTTCCGGGTGCTTGCGGCTGACGGAGCCGGTTTCTTGTTTCGCGGTGCTTTGTTTGGGGGGTGGCCGGGATGCAAGGCTCTTGCGGCCGAAGACTTCTTCTTTGATCCGCACGGCCAAAAGATTGATGTGGGAGATGATATCACCCTGGGTGCTGCCCACTTCCGAAAAATTGAGGACCGCTTGTTTTTGGTGCACATCAAAAAAACTGGCGTCCGTGCTGACGCTATTTCCCAAAACCGTCAGACTTCCGAACAAGACATAGTCCGACCGGCTTTTGGCACCCAGGGCAACGGCCGCCGCCGCATTGATCGGTTCGGGTATTTCAGCGGTCGTCAGGCTTGAATCGGTTCTGTTGATTACCACGACCTTGTCTTTTAAGGCCAGACGGGATGCGAGCATGTCCGCAACCCCTTTTTTTAAATAGGCCAGATCCTTATCGGCATGGATGGTGAAAGGCAGGACCAGAACCCTTGCGGGTTCAGCGGCTGATGCGCTGCCGGTCAGAACGAAAACAAGCAAGCTGATGATGGTGAAAATAGATACGGTCTTTTTTTTTATCATTTTTTTATCAAAGGCCTTGCCCTGTCTGCCGGGAATGTGCTTAAATCGAAACCCAAACTGCGTACACGGGCTTTTTTGCATAGACCATATCATAAACAAAGTCAATATCATAAGCAAAGTCAATCCAGGGCTGTCGGGGCGTCGTTTTTTTAAAAAAACGCTTGACACTCCATATTTATGGCTGTTAAAATCGCTTAATTTTAAGTGTACCTGCTTATCCTAACCCGGACAAGCCGGAACAAATTGCCACAAAGGCACCAAGACACAAAGCGAAACCTTTGGTTAATTTTCATCTTTGCGTCTTTGTGTCTTGGTGGCGTAAATGTTTTGCTGTAAAATGCAAAGAATTCACAACTAAGACTCTGATGGAAGGGGGTGATGCGGGAGTAAGCCGACAAATGTTTAACACGTTGTAATTATTAGGCTATTTATTAATCTTAAACTTCGTTAAGGAGGAAAACCAAGATGAAGAAATTATTGGTCTTAAGTTTGGCTGTTGTGATGGTCGTGGCCTTCACGCTGCCGGCCTCTGCTTTTGAGAGCGTATTCGGCGGCTATTGGCGCACACGGGCAGTTTACCAGGAAAATTTTGCAGGCAATGATAGTCAAGGAAACCCAAGCGATACGGGTGTGGCCCGGGTCGATAACCGTACCCGTCTGTATTACACCGCTATTCTCAACGACAACCTCAAGCTCGTCAACAAGTTCGAGTGGAACAGTGTGTGGGGTGATACGGTCGGCGGCGACTACGGTGCTGATGGTACCTCGATTTTCAGAATCAAACAATCCTACGTGGATGCCAACATCGGTCCCGTGCGAGCCAAGATCGGTCAACATGATCTCTTGTATGCCCGCGGTTTCATCTATGCCGATGAACAGAGTGGTGTAACCCTGTCCTTTAAGGCTGGAGACGTCCTGATTCCCATTACCTGGACGAAAAGTGCTGAAGGCGGCAGCAATAGCAATCCCGATGACGTCGATATCATAGGCCTTTATCCGGTGTTTAATTTTGGCGATGCCTTGACCTTGAATCCGTTTGTCATCTGGGCTTACTCGGACAGTGCGGGTGATCGACTCAGCACCTATGGACAAAATACTGTTGTCCCAGGCATTACCGAAGATGGCGCAAGCGTTGTCTGGGTGGGAGCGAATGTCGATGCCACCCTGGGGTCCTTTAACCTGTGGTTTACAGGTGTCTATCAGGGCGGCACCGTTGATACTGCTACTGCCGGTGCGGATGATTTAGATGTTAAGGCCTACCTGATCGCCGGTGGCGCCAGTGTGCCTTTAGGTCCTGCCAGCGTGCACGGCCAGGCTTTCTACGGATCCGGTGATGATACTGCTGATGATGATGATATGGAAGCATTTTTCGGTATTGGCGGCGGTGGTGCCGGTTGGGCCTACTACTGGTCTGAGATCATGGGTCTGGGGACTTTTGATAATCAAGCCTCAGCAGGTCAACCCAACGGTGATGTATCCAACCTGTGGGCGGTCAACATTGGCGCGACCATCAAGCCGATGGAAAAACTGTCGCTGACCGGTGATATCTGGTATGCCTCGCTGGTTGAAGACAACGTCCTCAATGATAAAGCACTGGGTGTTGAAGTCGACCTCAAAGCGACCTATCAGCTGGTTGAAGGTCTGAACCTGGATGTCATCGGTGCCTATCTGTTTGCCGATGACGCGACCGTTGATGCGGCAAGTCTTGCTGCCGGTCAAAGCAACAGCGACGATCCTTGGGAAGTGGGTACACGCCTGTCTCTGAGCTTCTAATAAGGCGAGGTACGTTTGTAACTTCTTAAGGCAAGTATAAGATCTAAAAAACCGGAAGGGGCAACCCTTCCGGTTTTTTTTTAATTCCATTTTGATAAGTAGTTTAATATATCGCCCAGGGTAAATCTCATCTCATCAAATGCTTTTATCGTAGGTTGGGTTGACGAAACCCAACACAAACCTATTCACGACCAACCCCTGAATTAAATTTCACTTCAATGCTGGCCGCCCAATCAAGGTTGTACAAACCGTTATTCACATAGCGATGGAAACTGGAATATCGCCAGTCCTTCGGCGCCTTGGCAAATCCATGTTTGACGGGGTTATAATGAATATAATCAACATGTTGTTCTAAATCTTTATCATCCCGGATGAGATGTTCCCAGAATCGACGTTGCCAGATATCTTTTTCCTTTTTCTTTAACCTAGAAGCGGAAAGTATGCCATTTGCTGGGTTTCGTTCCTTTACCCAGCCTACATGCCCATACTTCCGGCTAAAAAAGCTTTTTATTAAACGCCAGCGAGTGGAGAAATCATCATCATTCTCAGGTAGCGTCCAGATGCAGTGCAAATGGTCCGGTAAAAGAACGAATGCATCAATCCTAAATGGATGATGTTTCATGACCTGTTTGTAAGCTTGTCGTAATACGGCAACACTGTCGGGCCTGTGAAAAATTTTTATCCGTTGATACGTAACGACAGTAAAGAAATAGGTTCCTCCCTTTTGTCTTGCTCTGCGGTATTTCATAATATTTAATCTGTTGGGTTTCGTTCCTCAACCCAACCTACGCATTTCATGTGGCTCCCAGCTTCTTTTTCAATATCTCATTGACCAGTTTTGGATTGGCCTTGCCGCGCGTCTCTCGCATGACCCGGCCCACAAAGAAACCCAGCAATTTGGTCTTGCCGCTTTTATAGGCGGCGACTTCTGCGCTGCAGTTTGCAAGAACCTTTGATACGACCTCTTCGATGGCCGTTGAATCGCTTATCTGAACCAGCCCTTTTTCCTCGACGATCTGCCGCGGCGGCCTGCCCGACGTTGCCATTTCCTCAAATACGTTCTTGGCGATTTTGCCGCTGATGACCCCCTGATCAACCAGTTCAAGGAGCTGAGCCAGATCCCGGGCCGCAATCGGGGATTGGTCGATGGATTTTCCTTGCGCGTTTAAAAGCCCCCGCAAAGCGCCCATGATCCAGTTGCTGACCTGTTTGGGCTGGTCAAAGCTTTGCACGCAGGCCTCAAAATAATCTGCCAGATCCCGGTCGGAAGTTAAAATAGCCGCATCGTAAGACGGCAGGCCATAATCGGCCATAAAACGCTGTTTTTTGCCGGCCGGCAGTTCGGGCAGACTGGCTTTAACGGTCTCGATCCAGTCCGCATCGATTACCAGCGGTAAAAGATCCGGATCCGGAAAGTAGCGGTAGTCATGGGCCTCTTCTTTAGCGCGCATGGAAAGGGTTTGATTTTTATGGGGATCCCACAGGCGGGTCTCCTGGACGACCCTGCCGCCGTCTAAAAGCACCTCCTTCTGGCGCTCGATCTCATACTGCAACGCTTTTTCAACATGCTTGAAGGAGTTGAGGTTTTTTAACTCGGTGCGGGTACCGAAGGTTTCGTCCCCTTGGGGTCGAATCGAAACGTTGGCGTCGCATCGGAAACTGCCTTCCTCCAGATTTCCGTCGCAAATATCCAGATAGCGAACAATTGCCCGCAGTTGCCTCAGGTAAGCTCCCGCGGCTTCCGGTGATCGGATATCCGGCTCGCTGACGATTTCGATCAGCGGCACCCCGGTACGATTAAAATCCACCCTGCTGATCGGTCGCTGCGGATCATGGCCCAATTTGCCCGCATCTTCTTCCATGTGAATGCGGGTGATGCCGATGCGATGGGTATTGCCGTTTAGCGCGACCTCGACATAGCCGTGCTGCGCAATCGGAAGTTCATATTGAGAGATCTGATAGCCTTTGGGCAGATCCGGGTAAAAATAGTTTTTGCGCGCAAAGCGGCTTTCGGGCTCGAGTTTGCAGTGGGTTGCCAGCGCCATTCGCATGGTATATTCGACCACCTTTTTATTCAAAACCGGTAGCACGCCGGGCATTCCCAGGCATACCGGGCATGTATGCGTATTGGGCGGTGCCCCGAAAGCGGTTGAACAGGCGCAAAAAATTTTCGTTTTTGTTTTAAGCTGGGCATGGACCTCCAGCCCGATCACCGGTTCAAATTCCATTGCTAGTCCTTGGTTAAGAATAAACTCGATATCATAAAGCTCATAAATCTGTAATATTAGATTCTAATAGTCAAGCGTTTTCCGCCGCAGCAAGCCGTGTGATTTCTTCGACCGAATAAATTGTGACAGGTTGTCCTTATTCGTAATCGTCCTCGTCGTCGTCCTCGTACTCGGCATTATATCGAACAACATCTTCACGTACCTCTGTTGCAGGTGCAATCTGTAATTTTTCAATTTACTCCATCCTTTTAAATTTTCGAGAACGAGGACGAGAACGAGGACGAGTAGGATTTTTAATCTCATCTTTAGGACGACACATTACCTGACGTTGCCTTTGACCTAAATCAGCTTTTTGCGCTGGATTCCCGAGAAGCGTAATACTTAAAAAAATGCTGCATGATAAACTTTACGGTGGGCTTGTTGACATGAAAATTCTCTCTGCCCTCTGAAAAGTAGGTCAGGCCGCTGAGGGGCTGGTAAATGGTTGCCATTTCAAATGCCGGAAAATAATAGACATTTTCATGTCGCACGGTAAATTCGTCGGCCACAGCTCGCAACGTTGCTTTGGAATTACAGCTGGCGCTGATCACATCGATGTCCCGACGGAAGGTTGCCCAGAGGTTTACCGGTGAGACGGTGATCAAAATATTACAATCCGGGTTGTAGGCGGCCATAATTTCGTAAATTCGTTCCAGATTTTTAAGATTTTCCTCGTAACGGCTGACCCGGAAGCGATAACGGCTCATATCCCCGCCCTCATTTACATACGGCCCGGCCGGCAAACTTATCACGGAACCGTCGCTTGTGTCCTGCCAAATTTCTGTCAGGCCCAGCGTTAAAATTAATACCGCGGCCTTTTGCAGTGCGCTGCGGGAATGGCGTCGATGCTGCGCAAAGTCTGCTTCGGCTTCTTTAAGATTGTCGTACAGGATGACTCTGCGATAGGGGTCCTGGACTTTATTTGATTGGGGCGCTGTCCACCATCGCAGATCCGGTTTCCAGCTTTCAAAGGTGTACTCAAAAATCTGACGCATACAATGAGTGCTGTAAACCCGTTCCCAGGCAGCACTGGCATGCAGGGATGCGGGGTGATAGGTTTCTTCCGTTATGTAGTTGTAATCGTGCTGAATGAGCCGACGTTTTATTTCACGGGCAAAACAGGATCCCATAGAGGCAATCGGCGTTGATTGTGAAATGCTAAATCGACCCTCTTCGGGTGCCGGAAAGTTGCCATCCAGCGGTGGGTTTTCAAAAGAACCCGGCCAGACCTGCCATTTCTGGAACTGATGTTTGGGGTGGGCATTTGAACGTGCCATGATATGTTCCTTAATAACGATTGTATATTTTCGATTGAATATTGAATATTTAAGGAATTCTTGCCATTTTAAAAAGGGCGGAGCTACATGCGGCGCAAGCGCCTGCGCTGCGCGAGCGACATCCACGAATATTCAATTTGCAATCTTCAATTTTCAATTTCCCGATAAACCGGGATTTCCGCTTGGCTCCAATCGGCTTGTCCGGGTTAGGATGTTAGATAATGAAAAATCCGGCTTAATTAAATATAATTCTATTTTGGTCCCAAAACCAATTTTTTTACTATTCCATCTGCCATCCGGAGAGCAAGAGCTGCCGGATTCATTCTTTTATAACAAATTGATTCTGTGAATGAAAGCTTGGATTTCAAGCCATTTCTTGACAAAAACATTCCGGATCTTTTATATTAACTTATCTGCTTATCTGGAAAGTCCAAGTTCCATTAGATAAACCCTCTGTGGGAGCGGCTTCCAGCCGCGAAATCAACTGTCGCGGCTGGAAGCCGCTCCCACATTCAATACTACTTGTTCTTTCTGGATAACCAGATTAACTTATTTTATAAGCGACCTTCTAAACGCCCGATGACAGGTGAGATGCCTGTATGTGTATCCGGCTACCATTGAAGAGTTGATTCAACAAAACGGCAACAGGTTGCCGGCGCAGGCTTAATGGAGGTATATCTGGTATTTTTCACCACGAAGGGCACGAAGTTCACAGAGTTTTTAATAAAATTTAATAATTTCTTTCTTCGAGTTCTTCGTGATCTTCGCGGTTTTATATCTGTTTCGTACAGAGGTAAAGGCTATTTCGGGTTGGAATTTTAAACAACACTTTTGATTGGAAGCGTGAATGGCGCGCAATTCGACATATAATATTTTGATGTATTCGCATGATTCGTATGGTCTCGGGCACATACGCAGAACCATGGCGATCGCGACTCATTTGCTGGCGCCCCGCATCAATATTCTCATTCTGACCGGCTCTCCCATCGCCGGCCGCTTTTCGTTTCCCGAACAGATTGATTTTGTGCGAATCCCGGGAATGATAAAAAAAACCAACGAAGAATACCTTCCGCTTTCCATTAAAATCAATGCCAGACACGCACTGGACATTCGCAAAAGCATTATCACCGCCACCGCTAAAACCTTTCAGCCCCAACTTTTCATCGTGGACAAAGAACCGCTCGGGCTGCGAAAGGAGGTATTGCCGACGCTAAAGTGGCTGCAGCGCTGTCGTCCCGATACCCGCGCTATCCTTGGACTGAGGGATATCATGGATGATGCTGCAACGGTAAAGAAAAATTGGAACGAAAAAGGCGTCTATCCGGTTCTGGAAAGCCTGTACGATGAAATATGGGTTTACGGTATTCAGGAATTTTATGACCCAATTGTCGAATATGATATTGCGGAATCTATCAGCCGGAAGATTCACTTTACGGGATATATTCCACGCAAAATTCCCGGCAAAGAAGCCGTGCGCAATATGCGCAAAGAGCTCGGTGTCCGACAGGACGAAAAACTGGTTGTGGTGACAACCGGCGGCGGTGGTGATGGATATACGATTATGCAGAACTATGTCGCCATGCTCGAATCGGTCCCTGAGGGTCTGCCGTTCAAGAGTGTACTGATTACCGGACCATTTATGCCGAAGAACAAACGCCGAAAGATCTTTAAACGCGCCAGAAAGCTCGGGGTGCGCACCTATCACTTCTATCGGCAGATGGAAAAAATATTTGCGGCCGCTGATCTGGTGGTGAGTATGGGCGGATACAACACGCTTTGTGAAATTCTCAGTCAGGGGACACCCGGTCTGGTAATTCCGCGGGAGGCACCCCGTAAGGAACAGAAGATTCGAGCACAAGCTTTTAAACGCCAGAATCTGGTCGATTATATCCCCTGGGGAGAATTCACACCGCAAATTTTGCAGAAAAAGATCCTCAGTCTCCTGGAAGCCCCCGGGCCTTACCTGGAGGCTATTTCGCAATTTCGGTTTACCGGCATCGAGACCATGCAGCAGCGCCTTCGCGATTTCAGGCCTCCAAAATCATGAGTTCCCCCGCCAAACCACTTTTGGGAATGATCCTGAAGGGTTACCCTCGAATTTCCGAGACATTCATTTCCAATGAAATCCTTTTACTCGAGAAATTGGGTTTTCCCATCCATCTTTTTTCGATGCGCCGGCCCCGGGAAAATTTCACCCATAAAAGCGTTACCCAAATTCAAGCAAACGTCGATTACCTGCCCGAGACCCTTTTAAGACCGCTGCCGCGCTTAATATATCATAACTTTTTGCTGGCGCTGCAAAAACCGAGGGTCTATGCCAGGGCGTTAAAAATCGCGTTCCGACGATTTTTAAGGACTCGAAAATCGGCCACCATAAAGCATTTATTCCAGGCAGGCTATCTGGTGCATCATTTGCTTCCGCGCCGAAAGATAATGCATTTGCATGCCCACTTTGCGCATTCGCCGACGTCGGTGGCCATGTTTACCAGCATATTAAGCGGTTTGCCGTTCAGCTTCACGGCGCACGCTAAAGATATTTATACCTCAGACCCCAGGCAGCTGGGGGAAAAGTTAGCGCTGGCACGATTTGTCATCACATGCACGGCCTATAACCGGCGTCATTTAGCTAAACTTTATGAGGGTGAGCCAAATTCGATTTTTCGCGTCTATCACGGCATCGATACCGGACTGTTCTCATTAAAGCCAGAAACCCATCAGGAGCCTGTAAAGCCCTATCAAATCCTTACCGTCGCTCGTCTTATCGCCAAAAAAGGCCTGCCCACCGTTTACAGGGCGCTGAAGGTACTTTACGAAAGCGGAATTCCATTTGAGCATATCCTAATCGGTGATGGAGAGGATCGCAAAAATGTTCTATCCCTTATCGGAAAGCTGGGCCTTAACACCCAGACCCGGTGGCTGGGCACCCAGCCCCATGATGTGGTGTTGAAGCATTACAAACAGGCGCATCTGTTTGTGCTGGGCTGCGAGGTGGCTGCCAACGGCGACCGGGATGGCATTCCCAATGTTTTGTTGGAAAGCATGGCCATGGGCGTGCCGGTGGTGGCAACCGATATTTCCGCTATTCCCGAGCTTGTCGAAACCGAAAAAACAGGAATTCTGGTGTCACCCGGCCAACCCAGACAGCTGGCGGAAGCCATGATAAGAATGCTGACCGATACCGAGCTTAGATCCCGTGTTATACCGGCCGCCCGACAGCGGGTCCTGCAGGACTTCGACAACAAGGTCCTCATTCGCAAATTGGCCGCAATCTACCGTAATGAAATTGCAGCATTTAAGAATTTTAAAATTCAAAAAATCGGATGATCGTATTTTATCTTTCTTAAATCCGCAATCCACAATCCAAAATCTAAAATATGAAGATTCTCTTCTACGCCCCTTTCAAACCGCTGGGCCATGACCACCCTTCCGGTGATCTGGTGACGGCAACCGGAATCGTTGACTTCCTGATAAGACAGGGCCATCAGGTCACTGCGGCCAGTTCGCTGCGTTGCCGCTGGATCTACTGGAAACCCTGGCTTTGGCCCAAATTAATTGTTGAAAAAAGAAGGGTCGTCCGCAGGTTTTTGAAGGAAGATTATGATCTTTGGTTTACCTATCACACCTATTACAAAGCACCGGATTTGGTGGGCCCATACGCTTCGCGCAAGCTGACAGTTCCCTATGTTATATTTCAAGGCATTTATTCAACCAAACGCAGGCGTAAACTGAAAACATTACCCGGCTTTTATTTAAACAAACACGTCCTCTGTAACCCTGAGCATGTCTTTACCAATAAAAAAATCGATTGGATCAATCTCAAACGGCTTCTACCCGATGAACGCATCAGTTTTTTAGCGCCCGGAATCTATCCCGATCAGTTTTATTTTGACGCCAATGCGCGGGAAGAGCTTCGCACGCAGTGGAACATCGGCGATGTGCCCGTGGTTTTTTCCGCCGCCATGTTTCGACCGGATGTGAAAACCGAAGGGTTGACCTGGGTGATTCGGGCCTGTGGTGAATTGCTGCGCCGCGGGAATCAGCTGCATCTGGTTATTGCCGGCGATGGTAAGGAAAAGGACAGACTGCAACGATTGGCCAGGGAGCAATTGCCGGATCGATTTCATTTTGCAGGGGAAATCCCCCGCAAAGAGATGTACCGCTATTACAGCGCATGTGACATGTTTGTCTTCCCCGGCATTCGGGAATCACTGGGGATGGTTTTTCTCGAGGCCCAGTCATGTGGGCTGCCGGTGGTCGCTTTCGATAACGCCGGAGTTCCGGAAGCCGTCCGGGATGGAAAAACAGGATTTTTGGTGCCGTTGTATGCGGCCAGGCCTTTTGCGGATGCCATCGAACGCCTTTTGAAAAATAAAGATCTGCGTCGGCAAATGGGCCGAGCGGCTCAATCCCACGTTCGGCAGAGGCATGATTTGAATAAGAATTACCAAAAAATGGAACGTGTGCTTCAGGCGGTCGTTAAAAAATAATATAATCTTGATGAAATCGTAAAAAGTCCGAATTCGTCATGCCGGTCCCGGATCAAGTCCGGGATGACGGATCCGGCATCCAGAACATACTGAAATCACTGGATTCCGGTTTTCTAGACTGTGTCGCAATTTGCAGAACTACTCATATTGGTGTTTTCGTCATTCCGGGCTTGACCCGGAATCCAGTTCTTTTTCAAAGTCTTACGTTACTGGATGCCGGATCAAGTCCGGCATGACAGACAGAAATTAAACGCATTTTTGAATTATGATACAGTCTGCTTCGCCGGAATGACGCTTTAATGGGATTCCAGACTTTTTTCGAGACCATCAGTTTTTTAAATTGGAATACATTCCGAAATAGTCGTACTTTTTTGGAGTTTATTCCGAAGCGGGTAAGATCATTCATTGAGGTGAAAAATATGCCTTCGGAAGCAACCTCCACCCGCTTTGGCCTTGTACGTCATGCCGAGACGTTTTGGAATCGTGAACGCAGAATTCAAGGGCAAAGCGACTCTGCGCTTACGGTCAAAGGAAAAAAGGATGCCGATAATTGGGGACGGCAATTAAGCCGATTCTCATGGGATTGTATCCTTATGAGTGATGCCGGCCGAGCGGTTGAAACGGCCACCCGAATTAATCATCATCTGCAGGCCCCGATTAATTCCGACCCGCGGCTCAGAGAACAGGATTGGGGCCGGTGGACAGGTCAAATAATTACCCAAATCGAAACTGAAGCATCCAGCTCATTGCGAACGAAACACAAGACGGGTTGGCAATTTTGCCCTCCGGGCGGAGAAGATCGTCTGAGTGTGTGGCAAAGAAGCCACAGCGCACTGACTGAAGCCGCCGTTCGATGGCGCGGGGATACGATTCTGATCGTCACCCACGAAGGCGTGGTCAAAAGCCTGATCTATCATCTGTCCGGCCGTAATTTTTTGCCGGGCGAACCGGCTCTCATAAAATCCTACAACCTGCATTGGTTAATCTTCAGTAACAATGCCCTCCGGATTGAAAAGATTAATGCTTTAGCGTTGTTATAAAATAGCAGAAGCGAAATAGGGGGGTTTTGAGTTTCAGGATAATTATTTCCCATCCATAAGAGATGGGTTCAAGTAAATGCAGTGTCTCCGTCACAATAATTAAATACAATCTTGCCATTATAAACGGCAAGGGGGCTATGGTTGCTTGCGGGGTAAAACATATACAGGTGGCTTTGTTTTTTTATCAGTTTTTTAAACCCCGTCGTTTTTTTAAAATAATTTTCTAAACTGGCTGGATAATCAATGCGGTCTGCCAGAAAAACTTTTGCATACCTCAGTGCCAGGGAAGCGGCGATTTCGCGATCTTCTGGATTATTAAAATAGAAGTCCAGAATTTTTACTTTCGTTTTTTCTTTTTTATTTGATATCGACAGAACCAAAAAACCTTTCGGCCGCCCTCTATCAGACGAATTTATTTCAATTGCAGCAAACATGAACATTTCACGGATTATTGAAAAGTAAAAATTGGCCACGTCTGTTTTTTTCTCGCTCTTGGAGACCACCCAGGGATGTTTTAGCATCCAATTGACCGCTTCAACTCCGCGAAAAAATGAAGGGCTCTTCACCTGCCTATTCAAAGGACCCCACCCAGATTCATCAATTTGATCAACGACTTTCCACCTAAAGCTACGTTTTTGTCGCCTGTGGCTGCTTCGCCACACCATACGATAAAAAATTCTTTTGGTGATGCTGTAAATCAGCCTATTCAAGCGCATAAGGCCTGAGTGTATAACCTTCGGATAAGTGGTCTTTTTACTCAAAAATGTGATGATCACATCGAAAAATATAGACAAAAAATTCAATCTATCCACGCGCAACTGAAAATAGGTAAGATGGCCGATATCTTTATAACCTGCACGCCTGAAGACGCTTTCAGCACTTTCTGTCATTTGAGGCGTGATATAGTCGATTTTCGTATTTTTGATCTCTTCTAAAAGACGGTTTCCAATTCCCCGTCTTCTAAATTCCGGGATTACATACCAGGCCATACCCCAGTAAACCTTGGAAGTTTGCGCATCTGTTTTTAAAAGGCCGGGTAATAATCCATGATAACCCACACACTGATCCCCGCAATACGCGACCAGCAAAACGACATCATCCGGACGGCCGTAGGGATTTTTTGACTGAGACAAAGCGCGGATCAAAGGAATCGGGGCTGCCTTTTTAAATGATGGGTTTCCAATGGTTTTACAGGCAAAATCGTAAAGATCGCTGAGTGTTATCTCTCTCTATTTTGATTTGATCTTCTTTCAATTATACATTTCCTCATACATAAACGCGTCGTAAGCAAAAAATATTTATTCACCCCGAAAGCACCCCAATTCAATTTAGCACTCTTCTATAGCAGAGAATGGGCTTTGAAGGAAGATATAACAAACTGTTGACAATAATCGCACGTAATCTTAGTAGCTTAGTTGTTATTTTTGTGCATTTTGTGGCAAAACATTTACGCCACCAAGACACAAAGACGCAAAGATGAATATTAACCAAAGGTTTCGCTTTGTGTCTTGGTGCCTTTGTGGCAATTTGTTCCGGCTTGTCCGGGTTAGGAATTAAGGAATTAATATCGAAATTCGATTTCAATATAATGCCTGAATTAAATCACATATGAAAATCATTTTTTACTGTCAGCACGTACTGGGGATCGGGACATTTATTCAGAGCCCTTGAAATATGCAAAGCGCTGGCCGGCCATGAAGTGATTCTGGTAACCGGCGGGCCCCAGATCGACGCGAAATTCCCGAAGTATGTCACGGTAATAAATCTTCCCGTTTTGCAGATGGATTCCGAATTTAAGGGTCTCGTATGCGCGGATAACAATTCATCGCTAGATCAGGTCAAAAAAAAGCGGCAAAAGAAACTGCTCGCCATTGTTGAAAAGGAAAGGCCGGACATTTTTCTTCTCGAACTTTATCCATTCGGCCGTCAGGCCTTTCGGTTTGAACTTGACCCGACACTTCAAGCCATTCGCAGCAATCCACTTTCGCGCTGCGGAGTGATCAGCAGTGTGCGGGATATCCTGGTTGAAAAGGAAAAACAAAAACATGAGAGGCGCGCACTTGAAAGGCTGAATAATTATTTCGATGCGGTGCTGGTACATTCCGATCCGAATTTGATTACCCTTAAAGAAACGTTTAACCGATTCGATGAAATTAAGATTCCAATCATTCATACGGGATATATCGCCCCCAGGCCCCTGGATAATGCCAGAAACAGGGTTCGCAAACAGCTGGGAATCGCAGAAAAAGATGTGATGATTGTTGCCAGTGCCGGTGGCGGCAGTGTGGGCAAACCGATTCTTGAATCCGCCATTCGCGCCTTCCGTCATTTAAAAATTGAAGGCAGGCCGCATCTCTTTGTTTACACCGGACCTTATATTACAGAAAGTGAGTTTGCGGATTTAAACGCTCTGAAAAAAAATCAACGGATTCAAATCAAAAAATTTACATCCGATTTTCTATCCTGCCTGGCCGCTGCGGATATATCGATCAGTATGGCCGGTTACAATACCACCATGAACATTTTAACAGCCGGCGTACCCGCATTGGTGTGGCCCTTTGCCGCGAATCGTGAGCAACGGCTGCGTGCCGAACGGCTGGCTGAGCGGGGCGCATTGAAACTCATCAGTGATCAAGAATTGAACCCCGAAGATCTTGCCGGGATAGTGCGTCAGACGCTGACCCGGGCAGATTTAAGGAAGATCGATATTGATCTGAATGGAGCTGCCAATACGGTTCAGTGGTTGGAAGGCTGGATAAGCAGGAACTTGAAAAATTCATGAAACCTTTTATCTCCTCGATATGGCGGCAACCGCCATCAGATTTAGCCGCACGAATTGAAGACTGTATCAGGGATGCCTGTGCCCATTTTGGAAACGCAGAACCGGGATACATCTATTTTCGGGCAGATGATGTGGCGGTTGCGGGAAGACAGTTTTACCGGATGATGGAATTATTTTCGAATTGCCGGGTTCCGTTATCCCTTGCGGTTGTGCCCGCCTGGTTAACGCCTGAGCGCTGGAATTCTTTACAAAATACAGGTCTTAAGTCTTCATCGCTTTGGTGCTGGCACCAGCATGGGTGGCGTCATTTCAACCACGAGACAGACGGCAGAAATCAAGAATTCGGTTCCGCGCGTCTCTATTCCGAAATCAAGCACGATCTGCTGAAGGGCAGACAACGCCTGGAGAATATTCTGGGAAGCCATTTTTATCCGGTATTCACGCCTCCGTGGAACCGCTGCAATCTAGCAACCTTAGAGCTTCTCAAGGAATGCAGATATCTTGCGGTCTCCCGGAACTGTGGCGCTTTACCTCCATCTCCGGAGAAATTGCCCGATCTTTGCGTTGATGTTGACCTTCACACGCGCAAAGTGAAAGATCCGGTTTCAGGATGGGATCGTCTTTTTAAGGCGTTAAAAAAAGATATATCCTCAGGGCGATGCGGGATCATGCTGCATCACCAGAAGATGAATGCGGCCGCCTTTGATTTTCTTGATATTCTATTAAAAACGCTAAAACAATCTAAGAACATTGTGCTGGTTAATTTTAAAGACCTGGTTTAATTTTAGGATGAACATAATTTTCTACTGCCAATACGTCTGGGGAATGGGGCACTTATTTCGCAGTATCGAAGTGGTTCGGGCCCTTTCGGATCATACAGTGATTCTGGTGGCCGGTGGCCGGGAAGTTGACATTAAGCTTCCCGAGCATGTCACCCTTGTTCGCCTTCCGGGACTTTATATGGACGAACATTTTACCACCTTAATACCGGAAGATCCTGATAAAATGGTTGAAGATATTCAGACACAGCGCAAAGAAATTCTTTTCTCGTTGTGTGAAAAGCATAAACCGGATCTATTTATCATCGAGCTGTATCCGTTTGGACGTACCCTATTCGGTTTTGAGCTGCAGCCTTTGCTTGATTCGATTCATCAGGGCCGGTTCGGAAGGACTAAAATTGTTTGCAGTTTGCGGGACATCCTGGTGGAAAAAAGAGATCCGAGGGCGTATGAGGATCGGGTATTAAATCATTTAAACGCCCACTTTGATCTGTTGCTCATTCATTCGGATCCTGAATTAATGCCGCTTGATGAAACCTTCAGCCGTGTTAATGACATTCAAATACCGATTTTCTATAGCGGCTTTGTAACGCGAAAAGTTAAACCGGATGCCGCTAAAAAACTGCGGCGCGAACTGGCGATGGGTGCTGAGGAAAAACTCATTGTGGCCAGTGCCGGTGGGGGTCGATCCGGTTACAAGCTACTAAGCAGTGTCATCGAGGCGGTTCATTTGCTACCCAACACGCAACAGATTCGTCTTGAAATGTTTACCGGCCCGTTTAGGGACGATGGCGAATTTGAGAATTTGTCGGCGAAATCGACCGAGCGGATTCGAATCAGGCGTTTTACCAAACGCTTTCTTGACTATTTATCTGCAGCGGATGTTTCCGTGAGTCTGGCCGGATATAATACATGTATGAATTTGCTGGTTACCCGGATTCCCGCCTTGGTTTATCCATATCTCCGACAACGGGAGCAGCCCATTCGCGTCACAAAAATAAAAGATTTTTTACCCATGAAAATACTGCAAGACAAGGATTTAAGCCCCATTCCTTTGGGGGGTCACATTCAGCAAATGCTGGGTGCCTCGAGGCTTTCCGATAGCGTACCGCTAAACCTCGATGGCGCCGAGAATACCGCGCGCTACCTGACTGAATGGATTGAAGGTGGGGCCTGACAATCGTGCAAGGCTGCTTTATTTTACATACAGCAACTTTTTTATTTAATTTTGGGATCGGGGAGTTTTGGCCTGAAACCCATTACAAAATACGCTCAGGCAACTTCAAGAGCTGATGCAGACCCGCAGGGGGGTTTAGGCCGCAGCCGGTCGCAACAAATCCTTCTCAGGCTTTGGCAACGCCCCCAGAATTTTGAGTTCGCCCCGCAACAGGCAGCGAGGATGGTCGCTGCCGTGGGAATCGGTCCTCTGGGGCTGCCCGGGATGAATCTTAGCGGATCTGCTGCCGTTCGTTGGGTTACAGTATAAATTGTTGCGGACCGCACGCGGCCTAAACCCCCCTGCGGGTCCGACGGGGATAGAAAAACTCCCCGACCTCTCATTTAATTGGATGCTTTCAAAACGGGTGATCGTTGACTCTTAAAAAGAAATATTTATATATATTGGGTTGCTAAAACAGGCATACGTCTTTTTAGTTCCGGAATTATTTCGTATCAAAAGCGAATAAAGGAGATGTCATTTGGGAATAGAATTCGGCGCTGTCACTGAAAAATATATCGACGACCATACCGACGATGTTTCACCGTTACTGCGGGAACTTGTGGAAGAAACCGAAGAAGTAACGGGCCTGTCAAGGTGGAGCATTGGCAAGGTAGAAGGAAAATTGTTGCAATTGCTGGTGAAAATTTCGGGGGCCCGAAATGCGATTGAAATTGGCACCTTCACCGGTTATTCAGCCTTGATCATCGCCGAAGCCCTGCCTGAAGACGGAAGGTTAATAACATGCGAAGCCAATGAGAAACATGCGGGAATCGCGCTGCGTTATTTTAAGAAAAGTCCCCATGGTGGCAAAATCCGCCTGGAATTGAAGCCCGCCATGGAAACCCTTAAAGGGATTGCGGATAGCAGTGTTGATTTTGTTTTTATAGATGCCGACAAACCATCATATGGCCGGTACTTTGATGAAGCCATGCGCATCCTGCAAACCGGCTGCCTTATATTTGTTGATAATGTTTTTTGGCGAAATAAGATCTTTAAACAACCCATTACAAATGCGAATGCCAGGGCAATTGCGGCCTTTAATGAAAAGGTGAAAAATGATGACCGGGCAGAAAAAGTGATGCTGAGTGTCCGCGACGGGGTTTATCTGATTCGAAAAAAATAGCCGTAATAAGTCATTACGACTTTTGTAACATTTTTGGGGGACACTAGATGTGATCGATTATGAACATCGTGGATCATAAAAAAGCCATTGCGGTAGACAATTTAGATATACATGTTATCAATTCCTGCAATCTGCGCTGTCAGGGCTGTAATCATCTGGCAAATTTTGGATATGAAGGCTTATTTACCGAAAATGAACTTGTCGAGTGGATCAATCCCTGGAAGAATAGACTGTCATTCAAAAGAATAAGCCTGTTGGGAGGAGAGCCGCTTCTCAATCCACATCTGAAAAACATCTGCGTTGCTTACCGGAGGCTTTTCCCCAGCGAGGAGACCAAGCTGCGCATTACCACCAATGGGATATTAATAAATAAATGTCCCTGGTTAAAGGAGCTGATTCAAGAATATAACATTCACGTTCAAGTTTCCCTGCACGTATTAAACGGAAGAACACAGTATCCAAAACTGATCGATCAGGTGATGCAGGGCTTGAGACTTATCGAAAAGTGGGCTGGAGAAACTCCCAGGCCGGTTGAGTACAAATGGGGTCCTTATGTCGACAGTAAACAAAAGCTAAACTTTCAAGTTTTCTACCAGGGAGCGGGATGCGATATAAAACCATTTAAGCATGATAATATCGTTGAAAGCAAAAGACATTGCACCTGTGATACCTTACAGCTCTACAAACATAATCTTTATAAGTGCGCACCGATTGCTTATTTGAGAGAAGCCCTTAAGAAAGTAGGGGTAAAAAATAACGCGGATTGGCAGCCTTACCTCAATTATATACCGCTGACACCGGATTGCTCGTACGATGATCTGAAGCGCTTTATGGGAACACAACCGAAACCGGAGTGGACCTGCAGAATGTGCCCGCCCTATTCAAATGTCATATTATCAAAAGATAGGGAATTATTCGAACAGCCCCCTGGTGTTGCGTCTCGCAAGTAATTCACAAAACACGGGTTGATTTTATCAATCTTCTTTTTCATAGATAAAGGTGTCAGGTGTCGGGAAGATACAGAGGACAGAGGACAGAAAACAGATGACAGCCTGCGACGAGCTCCCTTCGACAAACTCGGGGCTTGAGCCTGTCGAAAGCAGCCGAGTCGACGACAAGGGGCAGACTGTTTTCTGTCATCTGACCTCTGTTCTCTGTTATCTGACACCTGAACACTGAAACCTGAAACCATAGTCATTACGACTTTTGCAACATATTTGTGGGACATGACACCGGGTTGGATCGACCTGTGTTTTTTACGCTGGCGACGGTTGCAGGCGACTTCATTTCCTAATTGAATTTCAAATTAATAAGTAGGAATCATTCCTATTTACTCTTGTCGGCGTTTATGTTACAGGAACCTTGCGTTTTTAATTGTCGATTCGCGTATCCTTGCTAAAGCGCTTACAGTCTTGCGTTTATATGAAGCAGTTGGTTTCAGCATATGGATTTTTTGATAAAAAGAAACGCGTTATTTTTCATATATAGGCGTTTGAAGCGGTTTTGCTTAAAAAATATGGCAAATTCACCGTTGCCAAACCGGTGCGAACGGGTTAAAGATGATCTTCACTGATTTATCGCTTTGAGTCGAAACCAAGGCACTTTCTTTATCTATCCCATCTGTTGCAAAATAATGGGGCTCATGTATGGTTAACCAAGAAATCCTGCCAGCTGATAAAAAAGAGTCCGAGCACGTTGAGCGGCTGATCGTCCTTCCTTTTAAAAAATCAATAGAGATTTCACTGAAAAGTATACGGGTTCGATTTTTTCGTTCACTCATAACCACCATGAGCCTGGTACTGGCAGTGTCTTTTTTAAGTTTTGTTAGTGTCAGCAATGATGTGGCCAATGGGTTGCTGGCAACCCAGGAGCGCCATTTGCGTCAGGCCGTCATTCGATCAGGATATGACGTGGGCCCGAAGACACCGATGTGGGGGCCAGTCCCAAACAGCGCTGGATTATTATTCTATCGCTTTTAGTTTGTGTGGTGGGGATCGTAAATGCTCAGCTCATGGCGGTAACGGAGCGGTTTCGCGAAATCGGCACCATGAAATGTTTAGGTGCGCTGGATCGGTTCATCCTGAGACTTTTTCTTATCGAATTCGGAATGCAGGGGCTGGCGGGAGCCGCAGCAGGGGCGCTGGCAGGCGCCGTATTCGCTTTGACGGGTGCATTGTTGCGTTACGGGTTTGTATCGATGACAACGGTTTCATGGGGCGCTGTGATCGGCTCGGTGGGTATTGCGATTACGGTGGGGTGTTTCTTGAGTTTGATCGGCGTCCTGTATCCGGCAATTGTGGCAGCCAGAATGCAGCCCGTTGAGGCCATGCGGGCGGAGGAGTAACTAAGGAGCAACCCTTGCGGGTTTTGCGACCGGCTCTTCGAGCCTTGAGGAGCGTTTCTTCGGAACTTTAGGTTGGAGGCAGAGAAAAAAGAACGCCTCTATCGAAGCGAACTTTATTCGCTGAGCGATCCTCAAGCCTCTCGCCGACATAGGCGTGAGGTGGTCCTCAAACAACGCATAGCGTTATCGGAGTCTATTATGGCAGAATCGACTAATATTGTTCGTGTCAGCGAAGTTTATAAGACATTTCAACTCGGCAAGGTTGAGGTCCAGGCGCTCCAGGGGATAAACCTCCAGATTGCCCGCGGCAATTATATTTCCATTATGGGGCCCTCCGGCTCCGGAAAAAGTACGCTGTTTAATATGATCGGCGGTCTGGATAAGCCCAGCTCGGGTAAGGTGTTTATTGATGAGGTTGACATCGCCCAGCTGGACGCCTATGAGCTGGCCTGGCTGCGCTGCCGCAAGATTGGTTATATATTTCAAACGTTTAATATTATTCAAGTCATGACGGCCCTTGAAAATATTACACTTCCGATGATTTTCGCCGGGATGAATAATGATGCTGCCGTAGAAAAAGGACTGCACCTTCTGGAGCTGGTCGGCCTGGGTGACCGCTTTAGCCATAAACCTTTTGAGCTTTCCGGCGGACAACAGCAGCGGGTGGCGATTGCCAGGTCCCTGGCCAATGACCCCGCCATTATCCTGGCCGACGAACCGACGGGAAACCTTGACCTGACCACCGGCGAGGAAATAATTGCGTTACTCAAACGCTTGAGCCAGGAACGCAATGTCACGGTAATATCGGCAACCCATGATTTTAAGATGCTCAATGTCTCCGATCGGGTGGTCTGGATTCGGGATGGAACTGTCGACAAAATCGAAGATCGCGAAGAGCTGTCCATTTCGATCGGGCAAGATCGATACACGAGATTAATCGATACCCTTTGATCATGAAAACACGATCCACTCTTATACTTCTGCCATCCAAAATCACCAATATGGTGAAAATAAACATATGGTTTTTCTTAGTTCTGCTGGGTTGCCTGTTGTGGGTCTCTGCCGCAGCGTCCGAAATTACCGAAAAAACGCTTCCGGATGCGTTTACCGATGTGATCAGCAAACTCTCATCTATAGGAGACCGCAGCACCGGCACTGCCGGCAACCAGGCGGCCGCCCTTTATATCAAAGAAAAATTTGAGCAACTCGGCTATGAAAACGTCGGGATCTTACCGGTTTTCTACACCGGTCATGCGACATGCACAAAGTACGCTAACCCTAGCAAACCGCAATAATCCAATTGAACTGCGCCCGATTAGCGGCAATGCCGTAACACCGCAAACTGTGGGACCTCCCGGGATCTCCGCTCCCCTGATTTATGCCGGCCGGGGTGAGCTTCAGCATTTGAATGGCAAGCAGATTGCAGATTCAATCATTTTAATGGAGCTGGATTCCGGTAAAAATTGGCTGCACGCCGCCAATCTGGGTGCCCGGGCTCTCATTTATATTGACCGAGGGGAATCTCCCAAACATTTTTTTAAAGAAAAGTTCGAACTTTCACCGCTTCAGTTTCCGCGGTTCTGGATATCACTGGCCGAAGCCGAAAACGTCTTTGGCGATTTTGAAAACGCCCCGGATGGGTCAGGTTGCCGCCGAAACGCAACTGGTTTCCCGGATCAGCTGGCAAATGGCCAGTTCAGAAAATATTTACTGCTTTTTAGACGGCGCAAATCCCGAGCTCAAAGAAAGACTGATCATGGTGGAGGCATTTTATGATAGCACCGCCACCGTGGCGGGGCTCTCTCCGGGGGCTGATGAAGCCGTCAGCATCGCCACTCTTCTGGAACTGGCCCGCTTTCTCAAGGAAAATCCCCCCCAACGATCGGTGTTGTTGATTGCCAGCAGCGGTCATGCCCAGACCCTTGCGGGTATGCGGGAAATGATCTGGAGTATTTCTGCCCGATCCAAAGATATGCGCAATTTTAAAAAGTCATTTAAGGCACTGGTTAAAAAAACGCGCAAGACCATCAAGCTGTTAAAAAACATGCCTTTTGATTCGGCCGCCACAGGTGAGCCGGCAGATGAGGAAGCCACCCGCCTGCTAAAAGCAGCCATTGACGAACGTTTAAAGACAGAATCGGACCGGGTATCCCGACGCCTGATGCAGCTTCGTTTGGGAAACAGGGATAAGGCCAATATCGAAAAAATTCAGAAACAGGCCGATGAAAGACTGTTGCTCAAACGCCTGATGTTCAGCAGCGATTATACGGATCTGTCGGCTGAAGACCGCCAGGCGCTTTCAAAATTAATTCCCAAGACCATTCAAGATCAAAAGGCCATTCTTGCCGATGTCGGCAGACATTCCAGAGAGATTGGCGATGCGCGCAGTTTCAGAAGCCAGGTGAAAGCCTTTGATCTGGATGTCGCCGTATCTCTGCATTTATCCAGCCATGGCGACGGATTCGGCGCCTTCAATTACGGCTGGATGTTTCCGTTCAGGCCCCGGATCAACCGCACCGCTATTTATAGCACACTGGATGAAGTCCTGCGCCGGGGGGCAACCCGGATCGAAAATGCCCTGGGGCATTCCGGTATATATAAAGACAGCCTGCGACCCAGTCGTAAACGGTCCTGGCAAAGCTATTTCCTCGACCAGCCGCCCCTGGGCGGAGAGCTTACCGCGCTGGCCGGCATTCACGGGCTGACTTTTGTCACCACCCATGACGCCAGAGCGCGCTGGGGCACGCCTTTCGATAAGCCTGAATATGTTGATGCGGCTTTTGCGCTCAAACAAAGCGCGGTGGTCTGCAGGCTCATTGAACATCTGACCCGGACACCCCGGTTGCATGACGATATTTTTCCCAGAATCGGCTATGCCGCTGTCCTCGGAAGAGCTAAATTTCTGCGGCACGGTGAACTGTTTGCCGATCAGCCGGCGCCCGGAACCGTGCTTCTTTGCTATCAAGGCCCGGCCCGTTTTTACGTTATGGTCGATCACCTGGGCATGTTTTACCTCAGGGGTGTGGCCGACAAAAAGCACAGTTATCATAAGATCATTTTTGAAGGCTATAAATTTGATCCCGAAAGCGGCAACGTTATCTGGACCATCGACAAAAAGAAAACCGGAAAAGCCGCCTACCGCACAAAAATGTACCGGCGATTAATGGAAACCGATCTGGTGATGTTTGCCAGCAATGGGACGACCCTGTTCAATTTGCTGGAGCCGCGGACATTTCCGCCATCTGAGCAAAGCCAAGATTATTGATGGACGACGGGAATCCGATCCGTTGCGCTGGTTTATGAGCAGGCTCGACACCTGGGTTTCAAATTATTCCAACGCATCTATTATCACGACCACTTTTTTAGAACCCGGCACCCCGTTGAAATTAACCATGTCCGATTCAGTGCTGCGAAATAAATTGGTTTTGCTCAATGCCAGCGAGGAGAAATCCACCGGTATCGGATACATGGTGGGCAAAACCCCCTTTTTATACCGCACCGAATATAAGGTGGCCAAAGACATGTGGACGTTGCTGGAGCCCCGGATTTCCAATCTTGAAAAACGCGGGATTTTCAACGAACGCATCCGCACCCTCCAACAGGAGGGATTGGCTGCTTTAAGAAACGCACAGCTGGCCTATGAGAATAATTTGTACGACCAATTTTCGGAGGCCAGTGTCCGGTCGTGGGCCCTGGCCACCCGCGTTTATGATGATGTGGAAAAAACCCAAAAAGACGTGCTTTACGGGGTCTTATTCTACATTGCCCTTTTTATTCCCTTCGCTTTTTGTATGGAACGTCTTTTGTTCTCCTATGCCGATATCTATAAACGCATCATCGCCTTCTCCATTATTCTCATTTTGCTGATCGCTTTAATCTACAATGTGCATCCGGCATTTCGCCTGGCCTACAGCCCCATGGTGGTTATTCTGGCTTTTTTCATTATGGGGACTTTCCCTTTATGGTGACGCTGATTATCTTTTTCCGTTTTGAAGGGGAAATGACCCGGCTTCAAACCAGAGCGAAAATAGTCCAGGCCGAAGAACTCGGGCACTGGAAAGCATTTGTGGCCGCCTTCATGCTGGGCGTCAGCAATTTAAGGCGCCGGCGTCTGCGAACCGCCCTGACCTGTGCCACCCTGATCATTTTAACCTTTACCATCATGAGCTTTACGGCAGTCAAGTCCATGCGGCACCATGCCAGGCTGCTGTATGAACCGACTGCTCCTTATAGGGGATTTCTTTTAAAGAATGTCAACTGGCGCGATTTGCCCCCCCAAGCCCTGGGATTTATCACCAACAATTTCGCTCAAAAAGGAATCAGCGTCCCGCGGGTCTGGATGGAGGATGAGGACCGAACCCGGACAACGCGCATTCCGGTTTATCATAACGGCCGGTCATTTGAAGCCCAGGGCCTGGTCGGTCTTTCGCATCTGGAACCCCGCGTTTCAAGACTTGATGAGATTCTTATCGGCGGGCGCTGGCTGGCGGAAAATGAGCTGAATACGATTTTGTTGCCCGAGCGCATGGCGAACAATCTGGGGATCGATCCTCAGAAGCCTCAAGGAGCGGTAGTGTCCATGTGGGGCATGCCCTTTGAGGTGGTGGGGGTTTTTTCGGGCAAAAAACTGCAGCAGCGGACCGACCTGGACGGAGAGCCGCTAACACCGGCTACCTTTCCGCGAGAAGTTTCCAGCGCGATGACGGAAGAAGAGGTCGAGGCCATGGCATCCGGTGATGATGTGCGCGAATTTCAGAGCCGCTATCAGCATGTCCCCGGTGATTTGACCATGATCATTCCCTATCGGAACCTTCTGGCGGCCGGGGGTCATCTGAAGGCAGTGGCCATCGTACCGCAGGCCAAAATATCCATTCAGGAAGAAGCTCAGAACCTGGTGGACCGCTTTGGGCTGTCGCTGTTCAGCGGTGAGCCGGACGGAACCTATCTTTATCATGCCAGCGATACCATGAGTTACAGCGGGGTGCCCAACATTATTATTCCCATTATCATTTCGGTGTTTATTGTTTTAAACACGATGATTGGCAGTGTTTATGAACGCAAGCGTGAAATCGGGATCTACACCTCGGTGGGGCTGGCACCATCGCATGTTTCTTTTTTATTTATCGCCGAGGCCATGGCCATGGCAGTCATCAGTGTGGTCCTGGGGTATCTGTTGGCCCAGACATTGGCCAAACTGTTTGCCGAAACAGCGCTTTGGTCGGGGATCACCGTTAATTATTCTTCCTGGTCCGCGGTGGCGGCCATGGTCTTGGTGATCATTGTTGTGCTGGTTTCCGTTCTCTACCCGTCAAAAGTGGCCGCTGAAATAGCCATCCCCGATGTCAATCGGTCATGGACGCTTCCCGAGGCAGACGGAAATGTCCTGGAGGTCACTTTACCTTTTTATATGAGCTATACGGAACATCGCAGCATCGGCGGGTTTCTGCTGGAATATTTCCAGGGCCACCAGGATGTATCGCACGGGTTGTTTTCAACCGGTGATATCGATTTTGGTTTTAGCTGCCAGACGGCTCCCGGTCTTTCCGATGACGATGAGGACTGCCCAAAGGAAGCCTGTGAATTTGATGCCTGCCTTCAGGTGCAGGCCAGCGTCTGGCTGGCACCCTTTGATTTCGGAATCAATCAGAAAGTGGATCTGCAGTTTTGTCCGGCCGCAGATGAGCCCGGGTTTCTCGAGATCAAGATTCGCTTGATTCGTGAATCGGGCGAAGCCAATGCCTGGCGACGGATCAATAAGGGATTTTTACACAACATTCGCAAACAGCTGTTGCTGTGGCGCTCTTTTGATTTGCCGACCAAGCAACACTATGAACGGTTGTTGGCAGAAGCCGAAAAGGAAAAGGGAATCGAATCAGGTTAGTAGGATCAGAAAGATGACAGAGAATCAGCAACCCGCGACCCAATGAAGAATCGCTGACAACCTACGGGGAAAAAAAATCCGGTCAAAAGATCCGTTTGCGGGCCATTGTGCTGGGGTCGTTTTTTGCGCTGGCGATCTGTCTGATCACGCCGTTTAACAATGCATACCGCCAGGCAACTCCTCTGGGCGGCGGGACATTTCCCTCTGGCGCCTTTTTATATTCTGGTTTGGTTGATGGTTTTAACGGCTTTTGCCCGTATGCTATTTAAAGACCGGAAACTTATTACCGGAAAAGAACTCCTGGTGTCCTGGGCATTGATGGTGCTGTTATCCGGAGTGGCCTGGACCGGATTGGCACGCACCTTTTTTATTAATTTAACCGCACCGTTTCATTTTGCCACCGTTGAAAACCGCTGGTCGGAGGTACTTCATCCCCTTCTTCCCAGTAGCTGGTATCCCCAGAGCAAAGACGCCATTGTCAGCGTATACAACGGCCTTGCCGATGGCCGGCAGCTGGGGTGGTTCGACATTCTCAAACAGATTCAATGGGATGCCTGGCTGCCCCCCCCTGCTGACCTGGACGATTTTTATCCTGCTTTGCTATTTTGTCATGGTGTGCCTTGTTAATCTTTTAAGCAAGCAACCCTTATACAATGAACGCATGAACTTTCCCCTGTTGCGGGTGCCGTTTGCTATGGAAGAGGCCCTGGATCAGACGGGGCTGGGTCGGTTTTTTGGCAACCGCTTTCTCATCGCGGGGCTGATGGTTCCGGTTTGTCTGCACCTGCTCAATGGGCTGGGCTTTTATAATCCATCCATACCTCAGATTCCCACTCTGATTCTGGTGGGCAAATATTTTCCAAAAGTCGGCCTTCTTGCCGGATTTTTTAAACTAAAAATCTACCTCTACCCGGCTTTTATCGGTTTTGCGTTTTTGACATCCAAACAGATTTCTTTTTCTTTCTGGGTCTTTTTTATAATGGGCACATTGCTGTTTGGATTGCTCAGCGTTCTGGGTTTAAATATTCCGGCAGCCGCACTGGGCGTCACCTTCGGTCCGACAATTTCGCGTCCTGAAGAGACCCAGATGATCGGCGCCTACATTGTTTTTTTTCTGTTTCTTGCCTGGTTGGCCCGATTTCATTTCATCGATATTGTCCGTCAGGGAATCGGTTTTAAAAAAGAAGACAATTTGGAATCCGAATGGCTGTCCACTCGCTTCTCTTTCTGGGGGTTTATTTCAGGAGGCCTGGCCATTGTCATCTGGTGTCATTATTTCGGCATTCCCTTTTTATTTTCAATTCTGGTCGTTTTTGCCTTTTTTATGTTTACCCTGGTTGCCATGCGCGTTATCTGCCAGGGGGGGATTGCGTATTTTACCCTGACCGCCGCTCCCATGGACGGACTGATGGCTTTTTTCGGCCCCAAAGTTTTCACAAGTCTCGGAATCCTGGTGGCCGCCGTCATTCAAAAGGTCCTGTTTGTCGATTTGCGGGAATCACTTATGCCGTCATTGCTGCATGCTCGCAAAATAACAGATAAGGCCAGCAACAATCGATTCATATTTATTGCCATTGCGATCACCTTAATTGCCGGTATCGTGATTTCATTTCTGGCCATGCTGGCGCTTTGCTACAAATTCGGTATGCGTGAGATTGCAGCTGGACTGGGCCACCCGGACCACCATTACCGTTTATGATAACGTTTACAGCCTGGTTGAATCACCGGTAAAGCCCGGAGACTGGGTGCTGATCTTTTGCATTGCGGCGCGTGGTCATGCTGGTTTTAGTCATCTGTTATCATCGTTTTTACTGGTGGCCGATTCATCCGATTGGCTACCTGACGGCTTACAGCTCCGCCATGCGGATCCTGTGGATCAGTTTTTTTATTGGATGGGCCTGCAACGCCCTGTGTATGCGTTACGGGGGTGTCGGACTGTTTAAAAAACTGCGCAATTTTTTTATCGGACTCATTATCGGTGATTTTTTCATGGCCGGCACCTGGGCCATTATCGGACTCTTTAGCCATTCCAGCTATCTGGTGTTGCCCTAGCTGAGTTGCGCGTTGCGTGTTGCGCGTCTCGCGTTTCGTGTTGGTAAAAGGATTAAACGCCAATTTGTAATAACAGCAAACCTGATAATACAATCTCATTCGATTGTAATAGTACACAACCCGCAACCCGTAACCTGTAACCCGTAACCCGGAACCTGAGATATGTACGAAGACAAGGAACTGCAAGAGTATCGGGACCTGTTGCAACCCCCGGATCATTTTGAGGAAGGCTTTGACTGGAAGACCGTTGTCGGGGCAATATTTATCGGCTTTCTCATGATGCCCGGCAGCATGTATCTGCAGCTGGTTATTGGCACCGGTATCGGACCGGCAGCCCGCTGGGTAACGATTATTTTGTTTGCCGAGCTGGCCAAGCGGGTCATACACCGAATTAAAGCAGCAGGAAATATTTCTGCTTTACTATATGGCCGGAGCGGCCTTATCCACGCCGTTTCAGGGTTTATTATGGAACCAGTACCTGGTCCAGTCAGATGCTGCGCGGATGCTGGGTGTCACCGAGTTCATCCCCGCGTGGGTGGCACCATCACCGGGGTCCGACTCGCTGGTGGAACGGACGTTTTTCCACCGGGACTGGATGATCCCCATTCTGCTGCTGGTCGGCACCCAGATCATTCAGCGCATCGATCAGTTCGGCCTGGGCTATGCGCTTTTTCGGATTACCTCGGATGTCGAAAAACTGCCCTTTCCCATGGCTCCGGTGGCGGCTTTGGGAACCATGGCCCTGGCTGAATCCACCGAAGACAAGCAAAAAAGTTGGAAATGGCGGGTTTTTTCAATCGGCGGCGTTATCGGTCTGGCCTTTGGAGCGATTTATGTGTTGCTGCCCACTCTATCGGGCCTTATTCTCATGGAGCCGATCCGTCTGATTCCGATTCCCTGGGTCGAACTGACCGGCCATACCGAAGAAGTACTGCCGGCGGTTGCCACCGGGATTCAGCTGGATCTGGGCCTGGTTTTTATCGGTATGGTGCTGCCTTTCTGGGCGGTCATCGGCGGTCTGGTTGGGATACTGATTACCGTGGTTGCCAATCCGATTCTTTATAAAAACGGTATCCTGACCCGCTGGCATCCGGGGATGGAAACCGTCGATACGCTGTTTGCCAATAATTTCGATTTTTACATGAGCTTCAGCATCGGGTTAGGCCTCGCCATTGCCTTTGTGGGGATCTGGCATGTGGCGCGCTCCTTTGGAAAGCAGGACAAAGGTGAAAAGAGGCAGTTTACAAGATCTGTTCCGGCCGCCTCCCGGCCGGGGGGATTTCAATTTCTGGATTTCGATCGGCATATATGTTTTTTCCACGATTTCTTACATTTTGTTTTGCCTCTGGCTGGTTCCCAATTTTCCCCTGGATCTTTTTTATTGGCTACGGCTTTATATATACCCCGATCGTTTCCTATATTACCGCCCGGATGGAAGGCATTGCCGGGCAGTTTGTAAGCTTGCCGCTGGTCAGAGAGATTAGCTTTATCGCCGGTGCCAAATATTTCGGGTATCAGGGTATTGAGATCTGGTATGCGCCGATTCCGATTCATAATTATGGCGAAGCCACTGTTAATTTTCGACAGATCGAGCTGACCGGCACCAGCATCCGCGGGATTATCAAATCGGAAATCGTGGTGTTTCCGATTGTCATGACCGCCAGCCTGCTTTTTTCACAATTTATCTGGCGCCTGGCCCCCATACCCGTCCAGTGCCTATCCCTTTGCCCAGGAAATCTGGCATTTACAGGCATTGAACACGCTGCTGATGCAAAGCTCGACCCTGGAGGGCAATGCCGCCTTTTATCAGGCGCTCAATATTGCCTATGTGGGCGCCGGTGTGGGGTTAGGGCGTGGTTACCTATGCCATATTGACCCTGTTTGGTCTGCCCCATCATGCTGGTGTATGGGATGGTGCGCGGGCTGGGTCAGACCTTGCCCGCATGCCATTATCCTCGAGGTGGCGGGGGCTTTCCTGGGCCGGTTTTTTTTCCTGAAACGTTACGGGGCCATGTGGCGCCAGTATGCGCCGGTACTGCTGGCCGGATTTTCCTGCGGTATGGGGCTGACCGGAATGTTTGCAATGGGCGTTACGCTGATACTGAATCCCTGGGTCGACTCGCCTATTAACCCCTGACCAATCCCTATCTCAAAAATGCATTTAACACCCGATGGTAAAGTTCTAAACCTATAAAAGGTGCTTCTAACAACAAGTGAGCTAAAATTGAAAATGATCTAAAATGCCTAAAGTTGAGGAATTCTGCCCGTCGAGAGCCTCTGGGTCGAACGATCATTTTTTAAAAAAGATAGAGCGAAGCGATACCATAACTTTAGGCATTTTAGCTCATTTTAGTCACTTTAGGCACTTCTAACTTTAGAGCATCTTCCGAACTTTATTTCTCTGTCTTCGAAGATAAACTGCTATTTTTGAGATAGCTTCTAGTATTCTAGTTGAAATACTTATAAAAACCTAATATGGATGAGCTGGAAACAAAAATGATAGATAATTTTTTGATAGGTTAACCTGGGTTTAAAAAAGAGAGGTTGCTATGAAAAATAAGTTGGCATTCGGTTTGACACTGCTCCTTTTATTTGTCCCCGGCATGACCCGGGCAGAAGCGCCCCACCAGGTTGGCGGATTTGTTCTGGACCGACACATTAAGGAATACAAAGACAGGGTCATCATGGACACGGCGCTTGCGGTTCGATACTCGGAAAATATGGAGGAGGTCGAAATAAAATTTACCGAAGGCTTTAAAAGCGGACTCATTGCTTATGGGACCTGCGCCAGGCCGGGTCATATTGTCAGGCTCAAGCTCAAGTATGCGGATTCAAGCAAGGACTTTTACAAAGATCTGCTCAAACGATTTAAAAAACGATTCGGCGAGCCGGATGAATATCGGGGCGATCCCTTCCATATTTTTGTGGCCTGGAAGTGGTCTTTTATCGATAAGCAGAACCACCGTATCAGCCTCACCCTGCAGCACAATTCGATGGATGCAGAGGGCAAAAAGGGCAATGCCGTGAAGATTACAAATACAACATTGATTGAAGAAGACGCACTTTGCTACAAACGCAAGCAACTCGACCAACGGGAAAAACTTCGCCAGCGAAAATGGAAAGCCGTCAATCCGGAATTAACCGGGTGGGATCTTTTCGTGCCGCGCTAGCGAGTCGGTTAATGCACCAAATTGCCACGTAGAGCGTTTGTCAGAATAACGTTCCGATAGCAGTGGTTTTTTGAATCTTTTTTGGGTTATTAATAACGTCTAATATTGCTGGGTCCAAACGCTCTAATAATGGGAGAAGCTTGGAAAGAAATTGGCTGGAACGGAATTCGTTTTCGGGCCCCGGCCGATTGGCAGCTGGCCCAGATCGGTGCCCGCCATCTTGTGCTCGAAGACGAAACAGCCCCGGTAATGGAGGTTAAATGGGCCAGAGTTAAAGGAAATTTTTCCCACCGGACTCACCTTAAGCGCTTAACTTCCCTCCAAAAAAAACAGGTTAGAAAAACGTTTAAAGTCGAATCGATTCCAGCTGATTGGGAAACGGTTCTAATGAATTTCAAGGTCAGCGGGTTTTCCTGGCAGGGAGATACGACTCCCGGCCAGGGTGTTATTTTATTTTGTCCAAGCTGCCGCAACGCCACCCTGATTCAATTTTTTCAGAAGAAATCGACTGAGAATATCCGGATTTCATCGCAAGTTTTGGATTCCTTTCGCGATCACCGCCAAGACGGTCAGATTTTGTGGGCAGCTTATGATATTCGCGCAATCGTTCCGGAAACCTATCAGTTGAAACGCCATCGATTTGAAGCCGGCAAATATGAGCTAGATTTTTCAGATGGCAGGCAACACATCTGTTTACATCGCTGGGCACTGGCATCTGTTTTGTTGGCTGAACAGGATCTGGTGCAGCTTGCCAAAACTGTTGCCGGTCTTAATAGGCCGGATCCGGTTGCCGGGAGCATTGATGGATGTGATATGGCTGAATGGAGTTCTGCGCCAAAAACTGACTGGCAACGGTGGCTGGGACGCTTTAAACGCAAGTCTTCGTATTATTGGCTTGGACTCTGGCACCTGGAGGAAAAAAACCGCATTCTCGGAGTCCGTGCCGAAGGCAAGAAACCCCTCGACACCGAATTGTTGGACAGGATTTGCTCCCATTATGAGAGTATTTAAGAAAAAGCCCAAGGGCCCGGCAATCAGCCGGGCTGAGGCGCTTGATCGCATTCCGGCTAAAAACGTCCAGATTACCGAAGATCGATTGGAGACCGGTGAGGTCCTTATCGGCTATCCGGTAACCATCCGACCGTTTTTTGCCGCTTTGGTCAAACGATTCGGAGGGCCTGAAGAACAGGTACAGACGAAAAAGCTTCAGCTGGACACCTTGGGATCATCGGTCTGGGATTTGTTGGATGGCAAGCGCTCGGTGCGCCAATTGATTCAAATATTTGCCGAAACCCATCAGTTGCAACCCAGGGAGGCTGAGGTAGCGGTTACCCAGTTCATACGGGAACTCGGCCGGCGAGGTTTAATCGGTCTGGGGTAGGTACTTTAATTTTGCCTTCAAATCGCGGTAGGGTTAAAACGCCTTTAATGCGTCATCCATGGTGCCGACAATCGGCAGAAAAGAATCAAATCCTGCGATTTCAAAAACTTCCTTTACATAATCCTGCATGTCGCACAACATAATCGCTCCATCTTCGCGCTTGAGGGCTTTGGTCGCCTTTAAGATAACGCGCAGGCCGGCGCTTGAAATGTAATCAAGATTTTTAAAGTCAATGATCATGCTTTTGGAGCCATCATCAATTGCCTGAAAAATTTTTTTCTCAAACCCTTGAGATGTATTTGAATCGAGGCGACCGTTTAATCTATAAATATTAATTCCACTCTGACTTGCTTCGATAATTTCCATTTGCTGTCCTCCCTGGACACTAAAATAAAAAACCGTTTTTTGACAACTACTATAAGATCAACCTTCAACTTTCTTTTTTTTCGGATGAGTTTCTTTGATATTTTTTTTTAAGGTTAAGATATTTTTATCTTTGCATCGTTGATAACATACGGCATCCATAAGGTTTTTAGCCAGATGGATACCCAGGCCCCCGATTCTGCACTCTTCAATGGTGCATTCCAGATCCGGTGTCTCTACCTTTGTAGGGTTAAAAGGGATGCCATCATCCTCAATATTAAAGACCAGTTCGTCATTCCGGAGGGATATCGTAATCTTGATGGTGTGTTCATTTTTGTCGTCAAACCCATAAGAAATGATGTTGGTGAACAGTTCATCAAGTGCCAGGTTGGCTTCGAATATGCACTTTTTGGACAGGCCCAAGGATTGACCAAATTTTTCCAAATTTTGGCACAAGGCGTCCAATTGGGACAAGTTACTTTTAAGTTTAAATGATACTTTGTTTTTCGCCATGACTTTTTATTTTTGAGGCTTTGAGGCCCCTGCTCCCGGATTGACTCTCATTGTATCGCAAAAAAGCCTCTCTTGAAAAGATTTTTTTCTTTTGAAGTTCAAATCAGGCTGACGCCTAAATTTACGATACATTCCCCACACGAATCGGCGCGGTCGGCTAAAAATCGTTCCTCCCAGGCATCGATATTTTTAGCCACTGCTTTGAAAATGCGAGGCATGATATCCGGAAACTGTTCAAGGGCTTTAGAAAATTTATCCCGGTTAAGTATAAGACAGACGGTGTCCTGCACCGCCTTCAGGGAAAATAGTCGGCGTACTTCACCGAGCAGCGTCAGACCGCCCAGAAACTCACCGGTACGGCAGTCTCTAATTTCTTTGGTGGTGCTGTTGTCCGCGCGTTCCAATCTGGCTTTTCCGCTGATGATGTAAAACGCCCGCCCGTCGTCTTCATTCTGGCGAAAGATATACTCTCCTTGTTTAAATTTTACTCTGGTGCAAAGATAAGCAAAAACTTTCAGCGTTTCAAGAGGCAGTCCGGAAAAAAAGTAGGTTTCTCTCAAAATCTCCAGATTTTCTTGCAACTCGCTGGGCGGGCCGCTTCTATTTTTTTCCGACGAGTTCATATAGCATTCCTTTCCGGGCCATCAGTTCGTCATAGGTTCCCATTTCAAGGATCTTACCGGCTTTCATGACGGCCACGCAATCATAGTTTTTAATAGTATCCAGGCGGTGAACAACCGATATGACGGTACTTTTTTTCTTCCAGCGCGTTTCCAGTAGATTTTGAATGCGAGCTTGTGACTTGTTATCCAGAGCTGACGTGGCTTCGTCCATAATCAAAATCTTCGGCCTCTTCAGGAAAACCCGGGCAATTGCCAGTTTCTGTCGTTGCCCGCCGGATAGCTTGTCGCCCTTGCTGCCCACCTGGAAATACATACCGATTTCGATGATGGTCTCCAGAAGATCCTCTTCGATCAAAAGCTGGTTAATGCTCTGGTAGATCTTCTCCTGGGCCTCGGGGTTGGTCTCTTTGGTTTTGCCAAAAAAGATATTGTTCAATATGGTTTGGGAATGGATATATTCCGTAAGTTGATAGAACGTCACAGCGTCAGGATCGTCAGCGGAGATCTTCTCGCGGAATAAAGCCCGGCCCTCTAAAATTAGATTTTCCAATATGGCAGGCAAGGCGACCATTTTATGAACTCCCGGCACAAACCGTAGCGCCAGTTCCAGGAGTTTTTCGCGATCCTCATCGGTCAATTCATGCAGTTTCATGCGCTTTAGACGCTCGGCCAATACTTTAAATTCATCTAATTCATCCGGTCCAATGGGGCTTTGCTCGAAAAATATGGCGTCCGGCGGGAGATTGCCCAGGATATCCACGGTTTGTCTGGTCAATTCTGCTCCCATACTGAGCAGCGGTCGGGTCAAATCCGCCCGGTTTAAAAAATTTAAAAAATATTCATTTTTTGACAGCTTTGCGTCGCCAAACGTATCCTTGTTGGGGGTGCCGAAAATTAAATTTTCGGCCACACTGGAGTTATAAAGGTATAGGTTTTCATCGAAAAATTCTACGTAGTCCGCCAGCTCATCTCCGAAATCGCGCTGAAAGTTTTCGCGGACACGAATAAGAACTTCGACCAATTCCTTTTGCTGGTCATGGGCCAAAATGGTGTTCAGACCGAATCCCAATACATCCACAAATATGCCGGTTTGATGGAGCACCGCAATAATATCATCCAGGTTTGGAAGCCCTTCCCGGTTCTGGCCGTTTCCATCAACTTTGGCCCGGCAGGAGTAAAGGATGTTTTCTTCAATGGTTCCGTCAAAAATGAACGGGTTCTGGGCCACAAAGCCAAAATTATTGACGATGTCCTTTTTGGTCAGATCAGACACCTCCTTTTCTCCGACTAAAACGTGCCCACCGGTATACTTGTAGAGCTGTCCAATACAAAGCGCCAGGGTGCTTTTGCCGCTGCCGGAAAATCCAACCAAAGCCAGATGTTCTCCGGAATTGAGGGACAAATTGATGCCGTCAAGTAAACGGATGCCGCTATCAGTGACAAAAGACATATCCTTGACCGCAATACTGCCATCCAAATCAAAAGCTTTTCGATCTTCGGGTTCGATGGCATGCTCGGGCATCAAGTCGAAAAATTCCATGGTGCGTTTATAATTCACCGCTCCATCCTGATAGACCTGATAAAATTCAATCAATTCCTTCCAGGGGTCATAGAGTTTTTCCTGGGCAGATAAAAATGCCACCAGCGCGCCCAGCTCCAACTGGCCTTTTATGGTCAGATAGCCTCCTAGAATGAACACGATAAAAGGCCCCAGGCTGACGAAAAAACTGTTGGATGTTTTGACGGCGAATCGGTACAGACTCCAGACGATTCTTATTTTCAGCAATCGATCCACCATATTGTCATATTTTCGATTTTCGATGCTGTAGGCACCATTGCCGTGGATCTCGTGAATGCCCGTAATGGATTCGGCGATACGGCTGGATAATTGCCGGGCTGCATCGACCCGCTTTTTGTTGGCCCGGTTGACACCTTTTTGGAGCACCGGGACCAGAAAAACGACAATGGGGTAAATGCTCAACGATACGGCCGCCAGCAGAGGATTCAGTAAAAAAAGAAAACCGGCAAATGTCAGCAGCGTTAACACACTGGTAACCGGTGCCGTGATTGCCATGCCTACGAAATTGCCCGGCATCGCTAACTCCGTGATGAGGGAATTGACCACCGCCCCCGGTTGCGTGTTTCTGAAAAAACTCAATGGCAGGGTCAGAATATGGTGATACAGCTCTTTTCGCATCCTGGCCGTGGTTCGCTGCGTGATCAGGGTTTGAATAACGTTTGTCAGGTATTTGAGCGCGCTGAAAAAAATAACGGCAACCAGGTAAATACCGCAGTACATGAACAGCAAATCGATGTCTCTTAAATTAATAGCCTCATTAACAATACGCTTTTGCATTTCCAGGGGCAGGACCCTGGCAAAAACCATCACGACAATGATGAACAAAAGCGTTATTTGAAGTTTGGCATTGCCGGCAAATACCCAGGAAAAAAGCGATCGCTTGACGACGGGTACTTCAGCTTTTTTCATTTCAAAGCTCCTTTACCCCAGTAATAGATAACATAAATGCGATAAATACGGGATTTCTCAAATGTTCGGCTTGTGATTATTACTATTAAAGCGACCCTTTTGACAAGCAGAAATTCATAAGATACAGCACCACCTGCAATCTCCTTATATGTATAAGGTTGCTAGCCAACATGCATGTATTCCAGCGACATGCTAGTGTTGCGTCCCGCAAGTAATTTGCAAAACACGGTTTTATTTTAGGTGTCAGGTGTCAGGTAGCAGAAGACAGAGGTCAGAGGTCAGATGACAGATGGAAAAAATGGAAGATAAAGCGGCCGTTCTGTCCTCTGTATTCTGTT
>PVMK01188622.1_pt1 | contig 41753 bp, 51 predicted proteins | sample 1853481 | NCBI WGS metagenome assembly PVMK01 (sample SAMN08533507, study PRJNA380276) | Marine sediment metagenome, whole genome shotgun sequencing project.
CCGACCAGCCTGAGGAAATACTCAGTCTTGCCGTGAGCGGTGAGAGCCTCTTCATCGACATACTGCTCAAGCACAATATAGGATTGCGGATCGGTACGGGATTTGTGTAGAGCATAAAAGTTGCAACCGCTCTCATTGGCAATAACGGCTTCCATCAGCTTTGAAAAAATGGCTTCAAACTCCTCGTTCTTGCCTTCCTGGATTTTCAATTTAGCGGTGACTCCAATGGCCATGTTATGTCCTCATTTGGTGAATTATGTAGTGAGTGCTCAAGGCACCGGATAAGTTGGTATCAGCTTGATATTTGCCGGTATGAGAGCCGATCCCCTGACTCTGGAGCGCAGAGTATCTCATAAGACACCGCCAGATAGCGACAAGCCTTACATTTGGGACTAGGCTATTGCATATCATGCGAATATTCTTTGCGCTCGAGCTGGCACCGGCCGCCAAACTGGAATTGGCTGCCTGGCGCGATAAGTCATTCAGGGATTTGGCTGCAGGTGGCATGGCGCGCCCGGTACCGGCCGGTAACTTCCATATGACACTGGCCTTTATCGGCGATGTGCCAGAGCAAAAGCTGGACCGCCTGTGTGACAGTGTCGATCAATCTCTGAGCCGGGAGCCTATAGAGGCCGCTAGCCTCGCTATCAATGAACTCGGGTACTGGCCACGACAGGGCATCCTGTGGCTGGGGCTCCGGCACTGCCCCGAGCAGTTGTTACAGCTGGCGACCAGGCTGCAGGGGCTGGGTACCCGGGTTGGCGGTAAACTCGACAACAGGGCGTTCCAGCCCCATATCACCCTGTTTCGCCGTTGCAAGCTGCCACCGCCAGCGCCGTTGCAGCCACCTGACTACAGCCTGGATTACGACGATTTCGTACTGCTTGAATCACAGCAGGGCAAGCGCGGTGTTAGCTATCATCCCCTGCAGCGCTGGCAGCTTTTGTAGCAACTGTGCCCCAACTGTGTGCTAAACTACGGCAGGCGCAACAGCCTGCCAGAGTGCAAGCGACTCTGGATTTCATCTGCAATTTCAGGCTGTCGATTCTAAGGAAGCTCTGATTAAGCTTATCCCCGCGCGGGCGGCGTCCCGCAATGGCGACAAATGACTTAATCAGCGGCTCCCCGATATCTGGTTAAACAAACGCTCGTGAAAAATATGGGAGTGAGGTATCTCCAATGGTGCAATTTTCCAACCTTTTTGTCGTGTACGACCCCACCCGCGAGGAGCAGCCGGCACTGCGGCGGGCGGCAGCTATTGCTGAACGGAACTCGTCCAGCGTGCACGTGTTTGCCTGCATCCATTCCGGCGCAGAGCACTCAGTGGATAAACCCACCGAGGCAAAGCGCCTGCTTGCAGGCCAGCGGGACATTCTGGACGAAGCTGTGGCCCCCCTGTCTGCTCGGGGCATAGCGGTGAGTACCGAGGTAGAGTGGGACACGGACTGGTACCACGCCGTGGTGCGCGCATCTATCAAGAGCGCCGCCGACATGGTCTTGAAGTCTTCCTTCAAGCACTCTTCCGGCAAGCGGATATTGAGCAAAACCTCCGACTGGACCCTGATCAGGGAGTGCCTGTGCCCCGTGCTGCTGGTGAAGGAGAGAGCGCCGCGGGAGGTTCCCAGGGTGCTGGCCGCAATCGATATATGCGCCAAAAAGGACTCCTACGAACGGCTCAACCACAGCATTATCGATGTCAGCAAACATATTCTGGACAAAAGCGGCGCTGAAGTTCACTTTGTCAATGCCTTCGATGACTTCAAGGGGATTCCGAACAGGCAGGAACTGATCCGGGAGTATGGCATCGAGAGCGACAAGATCCATATCAAGATGGGTAAGCCTGAGAAGGTCATCGTGAAGTGTGCCAAAAAATTGGATGTCAGCCTGGTCGTGGTGGGCAACTCCGCCCGTTCCGGCCTGTCCGCTGCGGTTCACGGTAATACCGTGGAGAAGGTGCTGGACAAACTGAAGTGTGATGTTTTATCCATGCTGTGAGCCGGAATATTTTAACCGGCAACTTCCGCCGGCAGCATACCGGATCTGCTGCCCGTGGAGGAAAATTGTTCCTGCCAGGGGCTAAGCTGACAGTTCCCTGGCGAGTGCGATCCGCTGAATCTGTGTCATATAATGCCACGGCACTACCAATTGCCGCTTCAGTTCCTCAGCCGGTACCGGTTTGCTGAATAAATAGCCCTGCATTACGCGTGCTCCGTTATTGATGAGGTACTGATACTCGCCTTCAGTTTCCACGCCTTCGGCCACCGTGCGCAGGTCCAGGCTTTTTGCCATAGAGATAATGGCTTTCACCAGCCTCGCACTTTCTTCGCGTATATCGCAGTCGACCACAAAACTGCGATCGATTTTGAGCTCATCAATTGGGCAGCGACCGAGATAGCCCAGGGGCGCGTAGCTGGTTCCGAAATTGTCTACTGACAGATAGACCCCAAGCTCTCTCAACTCCTGCAGGGGTTTGAGGGTGCTCTTGTCATTGTCCATCAATATCTCTTCTGACAGGCCCAGTTCGAGCATCGAGGGGGGCAGGTCGGCTTGCGCTAAGACCTCTTTTACCCGGTTGGTGAACAGGGAACCGAACTGAAACACAGAAACATTGATCGCGACCCTGGGTAGTTCCAGTCCCTGCTCCCTGAACTCTTTCATCTGGCGGCAGGCCTCAACCAACACCCAGTCACCGAGCTGTTCAATCAGTCCGATTTTCTCGGCAAGGGAGATGAACCTGAACGGAGGTACCAGGCCGTACTCGGGATGTTCCCACCGCAGCAGGGCTTCCGCGCCTACGATAGAACCGTTGGCTGTATCCACCTGTGGTTGGTAGTGCAGTAGCAGTTCATCGCGCTCTATTGCTTTGCGCAGGTCCGATTCCAGTTTGAGGTGATCCAGCCCCGTCGCTTCCATATCCTCCCTGTAAAAGAGATAGCTGTCCCGCGCCGAGGCCTTGGCATGGTGCATAGCGGTACCCGCAGCTTTTAACAATCCCTCCACCTCGACCGCGTCCCTGGGCGCGACCGCAATGCCGACACTGGGGGTTACCACCACTTCGTGGTGATCGATTGTCATCGGCTCAGCCAGTTTTTTGATCAAGCGTTGTGCAACAAGGCCGGCGGAGCCGCTATTGTCCAACTGGTTCAGTACCACGGTGAACTCGTCGCCCCCCAGGCGGGAGACATCAATCCTCGCCCCTGACTCCACGTAGTGCGCCAGCATGTCGCTGCTGCGCAGGCAGCTTACCAGGCGTTTGCCCACCTCTCGCAGCAATAAGTCACCGGCACTGTGGCCCAGGGAATCATTGATCCGTTTGAAGTTGTCCAGATTGAGAAAAAGCAGAGCCAGTGGTTTCCCGTTGCGTTCGTTCAAACGTAATAGCAAGCTGAGTTGCTCAGTGAACAGGCGCCGGTTGGGCAGGGCAGTCAGGCTGTCATAGTAGGCCATCTGATGCAGCTGATTCCTGGTTTCGGAGATTTCCTCGCTCGCCTTGTGCAGTTCCTCGTTGCGCACCGACAGCTTGGAGGCGCTCTCGTCTACCTTCCATGTGAGCAGCTTGTTATCCACATTTTTTTCTCGCTTAAAGCTGCTCACGTCACCTAATACACCATTGAGGGCCGTGGCGATTTCCCTGAACTCCTTGCCTCCCTCTATTTCAAAGTGTTCCCCGAGCTGCTCGCCAGAGGCCACCTGATCCGCCAGTTGTGCAAGCTGTGACAGAGGCCTGGTGATGCGCCGGGTCATGAGGAAAACCGCCAGCGCGCACAGTGTGATGAGTGTCAGGCTGGCGAAAAATACCCGGCTTACGGTGGGCGCGATACCCTGCATTAATTCTTCCCGGTCTATACCCAGGTGTATGTAGCCCATGACCACGAGGCTGTTTTTTACGCCGGGTTCCCCCATGGCCGTAACAAAATCCAGGGTGGTGAGGCCCTTTTGTGTTGGGTTGACCGGTGAAAATACGGGCATGGTCAGGTGTGTCAGTGATTCTCCCGAGGCCAGTGACGACCAAAAGCCGGTGCCGGCGGGTTCCCTGTCCGTGCCCAGGGCCATCAGGCCGGGTTCAACCGTGGGGAAATTTGCCCGGAGTGTGTCAAATGGGGGTAGCTGGTGAGGAGGTGTGTTGGCCGCGTCACGCCTGGCAAGTATCTCACCACCACTATTGTAGGCAACAGCCAATGACACCGGGCGAGGCTCCAGAAAACCACCTAAAATATCCTCCAGGCCGGCTTTATCCTGGCGGTAGATGTCTACTTGCAAATCCGGGCGGCTCTGCACTCTCGCCAAAGCGCCCTGAACCAGTTGATTGAGATTGACCTGGTACTCGCGCTGGGCGGTATACACCGTCAATATGCAGCCCAGAATGAGCGTTGCGGAAAGAAAAAGAAGGTTGATTCTGCCAGTGACTGTCACTTCGCTGACCTCGGGGGTAGCGGGTAGCGGTGATTGCCTGCCGGGTAAATAGAACCGATGCGACCTGAGCAGAGATCGTTAAAAACCATGTACTGAAATTCCTTATTATTAGAGTGGGTTTCGCACTGAATTGTAACCCGTCTGATTCGATGAAGTATTGCCCATAAATCGGTCTTTTGGCCAGCCGTATTCTCTGTTTTATTTCCAGCGGGGTTTTCGCAGTGGCAGATGTCATTGCCGGGATCCCTGGTTAATGCAACAATCGCCGCCCACTATCACTACAGGATTACTACGTGCTCAACATCGATGACAATCGCGTCGCCCTGAGGATTACGCCAATACTTCGGCTGGCATTTCGGCCACTGTTTCTGGGGGGGACGATATTCTCCGTAATCGCGATGGGCTGGTGGACTTATTTCTGGCTGAATCCGCTCGCCTGGGCACCTTATGGTGGGCCTGTATGGTGGCACGGCCATGAAATGCTGTTTGGCTTTGGCAGCGCCATCGTTGTGGGTTTTTTGCTCACTGCCGTGCAGGCCTGGACCGGGGTCAGGGGCATACGGGGTAACCTGTTAGGGGTGCTTGCCGCCTGTTGGTTATTGGGGCGCCTGTTGCTGGCCTTTGGTTCATCCCTGCCTGCCTGGTTACTGGTTGCCACAGACCTGTCGTTCCTGCTTTTCGCGGCCGCGGCGATGGCGTACCCGGTGGTAAAAGTGAAGCAGTGGGGCAATCTGATGTTTGTTCCCATGCTGTTTGTGCTGGCCCTGTTAAACGGAGCCAGCCACTGGGGTGTGTTGCACAATCGACCGGATCTGGCCCTGCAGGCGCTGCATGGCGCCGTAATGTTGATCACGCTTGTCATTGCCGTGGTGGGTGGGCGGGTTATCCCCTTTTTTACCAGCAATGCGACAGGCTGCGAGCGGCTGCCATCCAAACGCTGGCTTGAAGTGCTCAGTGTGAGCACACTAATCCTGCTGGTGGTGGCGGCTTTCGTTGGTTTTTCACGTGTGCCGGCCGCGGTTATGGTGGTGTTGTGCGTGCTTGGCGCCCTGAGTAACGGTTGGCGTTTCCTGCGCTGGGGAATTCAGTCTAGTTGGGGAGTACCCCTGCTGTGGTCACTGCACCTGGCCTATGCATTCATCCCCCTGGGCCTGCTGGCGTTGGCACTTTACAGCGCCGGGTACCTGGCCAGCGCCAGTATAGCCGTGCACTGTTTTACCGCCGGTGCTATCGGCGGGATGATACTGGCGATGATTTCCCGGGTTACCCTGGGTCACACCGGGCGCCCACTGCAGCCGCCTGTGGCGATGATCCCTGCCTATGTCTTTATCCTCAGTGGTGCGGCACTGCGTGTCGTGGTGCCCACAGTGTGGCCGCAGTACACCCACTGGGGCATCGCGCTTGCCGGCGCCTTTTGGGTGTTGGCCTACAGTATTTTCCTTATTTACTATGGCCGCATGTTGCTAGCCCCGCGCGCTGATGGTCGACCGGGTTAGGCGGTATTACCACCACTCCTGAACTAATGATGATCTCGATCAATTAACCGAGCGCATTGCTCGGTTATTATTTCGCGTCAACCTTAACTTTGATAGTGGAGTGGTATATGAGTGATAGCTGTTGTGGTGGATGTGGTGGGCAGGATACCCAGCCCAAAAAGGAAAAAACCGGAGTGCAGGAGCAAGCTCCGGAACAGGAGCAAAAGCAGGTGCAGAAGCAGGATAAGGCTGAGAAATAGCTCCCGGTAACGCCGGGCTTTTACAGGCGGGGGCACTGGTCACTGGGTCTTTGTGTTCTCGTTTATTTCCTGCAGCAACCGATTCATTTCCATAAATTCGTCCGAATAGTTCGTATTGTCCGTGTAATCAATAGCAAATTGCTTGGCATCTGCAAAATACTCACCGACAACAGGCAGGTCCACGAGTTGCGTCATTATCCAGACAAAAACGCCCAGAACCAGGGTCATGCCAACCGTAATCCCAAACCCTTTGGCGACGCCCGCTTTGAAATTGACCCACAGGATTCTCTTGCCTGATTGCAGGTACTCCAGGTATTCCACAGCCCCTCCCGCTTCAAGCACTTTAACGAGTTCCTTATCCGGTGAAGATTTCGGTCTTGGTTTCATTTTGGCGCCTCTGCTTAGGTTGGAGGGACACTATATGAAAGCGGTGAGGCTATATCAATTGGGTGGCGCAGGTTTGCGTTGGCTGTTGAATATCTTGACCCAATAAATGAATTATGGTTCACTGTTATAATAAATGAATAATGATTCACATCATCGGTAAATCATGGCCTATCAAGCAACCCAAAAAACTGAAGCCAACAAGGCGAACAAACGGCAAAAGATTATCGAGGCTACTCAAAAGCGAATCCGAAAAGCAGGGTTTGCGGGGGTGTCCATGGCCAATATTGCCAAGGAAGCGGGGGTCGCCACTGGCACCCTGTATCGTTACTTTCCCAGTAAGCAGGCATTGTGTACCGAGGTGTTTCGTATTTACACCGACATTGAGGTGAGGCTGATTCACAGTCTGGCGACAGAACCCAATCAAAATCCTGCCCAGAAACTCATCGCCGCCATAGAAGTATTTTCCCTTCGAGCGATTAAAAGCCGCCATCTCGCCTGGTCTCTGATTGTCGAACCGCTGGATCCCGCTTTGGAGGCGGAGCGGCTGCACTACCGGACCTCGTACGCCGCTATTTACACTCAGCTAATTGAGGAGGGGATAGAACAGCATCAATTCCAACCGCAGGTAAGCTCTGTTTCCGCCGCCGCTATTGTTGGCGCTCTGGCGGAATCACTGGTAGGCCCCCTTTCTGTATTGGCGCAGCACCCCGATCAAAACAGGAACACCTCAAACATGACAACTGAGCACGAGCAGCTCATTCAAAACATTACGCGTTTTTGCTTATCCGCAGTCGGCTATAGAGCCGGCTGTCAGCAGTGCGAGCCCCACCAATTCAAACAAGTGCAAGGAAACAATGATGACACAAGCTATTCCTGTTGAAGCTCAGCGACAGCTTCATACAGGCGCGCCTGGGCGATGGCAGTGGTCATGTTTATGGTATGTTACCAACGGGAATTGACTGTAAGGCAATCATTGAAAGAGCCCGACTCGAGGGCTAGCCGCGGCTCAATGAGCGCCATGTGCTACTAAATATTGTTTAGTGAAGACTTAAATTTCTACAAATTGACCTTTGCTTGCGCGTCATTTCTGCTAAATTGAACAGGTACGTATCATCACTATGATCCGGCGATAATCCAGAGGGTATAATTTTGCCATTCACTTCCGGCTCCATTGAAGAATTAAACCTGTTATTGCAGTTTGATAACACAACGCTGGAGCATGGCATAAAGGTTCACTCCAGTGCCCGCCAGGAAGTGATCAGCGCCTGCCAGAGCTTGTTTGATAAAGGCCTGGTCAGCCAGGCTGATGGTGGTTATCTCACTGACGCGGGAATTGAGGCATTGGCACATGTTCAGGTTTTGTCGGGTTTGTTGGGAGAGAAATAAAGCCGCCTCCTGACGATGTGACACCATGAAAAAAACAGACACATACCCGATATTTCCGGATGACTGCACCTCGAAACTATGCAGGTATTTAACCCCGGAAATTTATGAAGAACTCCACGGCAAAGAAACCCGCAACGGGTTTACCCTGCAACAGGCAATCAAATCAGGGCTGGTGAATCCTGACAGCTCCATCGGTGTTTATGCGGGTGACCAGGAGTCCTACACGTTATTTGCATCGCTGTTCGATCCAATCATCGAGGATTACCATGGGTATTCCAAAAATGATAAGCATCAAAGCAACCTGAATCCTGGCGATCTGGATGCCCCGGACCCTGACCCGGAAGGTCAATATATTGTTTCAACACGTATTCGCGTTGGTCGAAACCTGGCCGATTTTCCACTGGGGCCGGCTATTTCACCACAACAGCGCAAGGAGGTAGAGCGGCAGGTCTTCGGGGCGCTTAACGGGCTGCAGGAGAAACTTGCGGGAACTTACTACCCGTTGCCGGGAATGAGCGATGCGGATAGCAGGCAGCTGATCGGAGATCACTTTTTATTCAAGGCCGGAGATCGCTTTCTGGAAGCCGCGGGTTTGAACCGGGACTGGCCACAGGGCAGGGGCATTTATCACAACGATGAGAAGACCTTTCTGGTCTGGGTTAATGAAGAGGACCAACTGCGTATTATTTCCATGCAGGCGGGTGGCAACATCAAAGAGGTCTTCACCCGGCTTGCAACAGCCATCGGCGAGATTGAAAGTAGGCTTGAGTTTTCCTATTCTGATCACCTGGGTTATCTGGCAAGCTGTCCGACAAATCTCGGAACAGCAATGCGTGCCAGTGTTCACATCAAACTGCCAAAGCTGGCGGTGGATATGGAAAGCTTTCAGAAGATCTCCGGCCAGCATCACCTGCAGATCAGAGGGATCCACGGCGAGCACTCCCGGAGCGAAGGTGGCGTCTATGACATCAGTAACCGTAGACGGCTGGGCGTGACAGAGGTTCAGTGCGTCCAGGATATGTATGATGGCGTCGTGGCATTGATAGGCGCAGAAAAATTACTTTGAGCGAGCTCACGGCCATGGAGTCGCCCCGGCACCTTTAGCAGATACCAGCGCGTGCGCCTTATTTTGTGACAATCTTCACAAATGTGGGCCAAGAGTTTGATGGTGATCTATCTCACTGCTATGGTCGCTCCATGTCATCTATCTTTTTCGGACTCACCCTTATCTCCGCCTCGCTGCAGACGGCCTGGGCGCTATTTGCAGAAGGGCAAATGTATGCCCTGCCTGTCGTCGCCGTGCTGCTGTATGTGGGCTGGGGAAGTGTAAGAAGTGGTTCTGGATACCTGCATAGTCGGTTGGGCTCAGACGGGCCTCTATAGATGGGCCACCCTTAGCGTGGTCACGCGGTAATTCTGTTTCTCGGCCAGAGCACTTGCGTTGCCCATTGGGCCCGTAATGAGAGCCACAAAGACGAAACACAGGGATTTGGGCATGGCATGCGGCATCATTTCTTCTCCTGTGACGAGGGATAGGGTGAAAGCGATTTGCTGACCCCCTCCGCTATGGGCGCGCCACTGTCGCGTTCTTTTACCGCCTGCTTGAAGCCCACTGCCTCCGCGCGCTGCTTGAACCATACCCCCTCGGGGCTGTGCCGGGTGATACCGTCGAAAATGGTGGCGAACATCTGGGTATTGTTCAAGCCCATATTTTCGTATGCCTGGTTGATCATGAGCTTTTGCATCATCAACTGGTTTTTGGGTACGCCCGCCATGCGTGCGGCCAGGGCATTCACCCTGTCGTCCAGTTGTTCAAGCGGCACGGACTCCAGCACCAGGCCGATCTCCACCGCTTCGGGCCCGTTTATCAGGTCACCGGTGAACAGCATGCGCTTGGCGCGCTCCGCGCCCAGTCGATAGACCCACATGGCGGTAGTGGGACATCCCCAGACCCGCGCCGGGGGATAGCCGATGACGGCTTCATCCGCCATGATGACCAGGTCGCAGGACAGCGCGATATCGCTGCCGCCGGCCACCGCCGGGCCATGCACTCGCGCAATGGTTGGTTTGTAGCTGCGCCACAGGGACATAAAATCTTTGGTGTTCTGGTGCATGCCGTAGAAATCCTTCATCGGATCCCAGGTGCCGCTCTCGCTGCTATCACTGCCACTCAACTGGGAGCCGGGTTGTTCACCGTCGCTTTCAGCGAAGTCAATCAGGTCGTAGCCACTGCAAAAGCCCTTGCCTGCACCTGCGAGAATAATCACATGAACACTGTCATCGCGGTTTGCCTGCTCCACCGCACGGGCCAGCTCCCCCGGCATATCCAGAGAAATGGCATTCATTCTATGTGGACGGTTCAGGGTAATAGTCGCTATTCGCTCCTCAGTCCGGTACAGAAGAGTGGAGTATTCCATGTTGTGTTCCCCTGGGATATTCAATTTGAAATCGCAGTCATAGTGTCGTTCCATAAGACATCTCCTCGGGGTCACGATCCCTTCAAGTTGATATCCGCGAAACCCGGGTTAGTTCAGGCGCTCGATTTCGCCTGCAACACCCTGCCATAGGGTGTCGAGAGACCTCATCATAAGTTCACCGTCCTGTTGGGGAAAGGAACCAACGCCCACCATCATAAGCTCGCGTTGCACGTCGTACCAGGCGAACTGGCCGTGAATGCTGTTGCTTCTGCGGGTTGAGCACCCAGTACTGACACTTGTACTGCCCATGAGGATACAGCCTGTCTCACCTTCCAGTGGCGGGTAGTAGCCGGCCGCTCGCGCATACCGCCAATAGTGTGCATCCCAGTTCGCCTGCCCGATATCCAGCTCCTTATTGACAACATAGTCCGGCTGGGTAGTGATTACTCGCACGCGTCTGGCGCCTGGTCTCGCCTGAATTCAAGTACTGAACGACTCGCCGATGGCAACCACTTCCGGCCCGCCAAAGACCATGCTGGTATTTTTTATGGAGAGGGTAAAAATTGGTTTTTTCGGCAGCCCCAGGCTGCGCAGCTCCAGGGCCAGAGGGTGGCTGTCGCCGATTTCCGGCATCTCGCCACCCAGGGAAAAGGTCAGCCCGGTACCAGTGTTGGTACCGTAGGTCTTCCAGGCACGACCGTCGCGTATTGCCAGTGATGCTGCCCGCTGCTCTTTAACCTCGGTACTGCCGCCGGTTTTGGCGGCGATGCTATACACCAGTTCGCCCTCATCGATGAAGCTACCCGAAGCGCGGTGGTCACCGAAATCAAAATCGACCCGTGTTGGCCACTTGGGGAACCCCCAGATAAAGCGGCCGCCGTGAGTGGTGAACTCCTGGTCCACCGGCATGCGATAGACGTAACTGCCCAGGCTGTTGCCAGCCAGGCGCTTGAGCGCGCCAAAGAAGGGGAAGGGCTTGTTCTCGCCCGGGGTTAACACCGGAAAGATAATCGCCCCCTCATTGTAATTACCCAGTGGATTGACTCGATAGTCCACACACAATAACTGCAATAGCGCCTTGCCGGGAAATAGTTCAACCACCCGGAAGCCTGAGTCGGCAATCATTGCCTGCGCCGCGGTAGTGGCGACCAGGAAGACGTTCATCATCATGGAGGCATCGTCAACGGTCAATGGCAAGCTGATGGGCTTGCCATCAATCAGGTAACTGCGATCGTCCAGCTTTTCACACAGTGCATCGGTATCGCGTTGCTTGCCAACGGGAAGCTCTTCAAAAACAGATCCGGTTGCTTTCACGGTGGCGCCCCCAGTCAGGCCGCGCTGGCGGGCAAGGCATCCGCTGCGTATGCTTCTACGTATTGCTTGAATTTTTTGAACATACGACGATTTGCCATACGCATGAGCGGGCGTGTCAGGAACATCATATGCCTGGAGAAGCCCCTGGTCTCCATCGCCATATGCCATTCGACTTTACAGCTGCCGTCGCCCAGGTCAGTAACGCGGTAGTCTTCTATGAATTTCTCTGTGGCATTCTTACTGCAACCGACAAAAGAGAAGGCCATGCGTTTCCCGCGCTCCCACTCCACAAACTCTTCGTAGCCGACCATATTGCCCATCATGTGGACACTGCGGGTGGTGCCAACACCGTAGGGTTTTGGCGAGGTCCATTCCACTTTCTGGATAGGCATCGCCCAGACGGTCCAGGCATGGGCGTCTTCAAATACGTCAAAAATCTGCTCGGGAGTCGCTTTGATGGTCTCCGTGGCAACAAACACATTTCTGGTTTGTTCCAGAAATTCAACACCCACTTTGGTGCATTCAAAATAGTCGTTCATTGGAAGTTCCGATTATCGAGGTTGTGTATAAGGTTACCGATATTAGAGCACCGCAATTGCCGTTGGTCAGTATCGCTACAGGCCACAAATGACACGCAGCTTGACCTAAATTGTCACTGCGATTTCTGCGTCAGCCATATAAAGTAAACTGCGACCTTACGAACTGAACCTGGAGTGCTGCAGGCAATTTCCCTGTTTAGTGGTGGTTGCTGGTTCTGCGCCGTATTTTTACTTATTTGGAGGAGCAATTCCATGAGCCTGGATTTCAGTTTTAGTGAAGAGAATGTGATGTTGGTCGACGCGCTGGGCGAGGCCTTGAAGCCCTGGGCCAATGAGCGCAAGTCGGAATTGCAGGATATGGTGGATAACTCGGTGTTCCCGGCTGAGATGTGGCAGACCTTCGCCGATGTGGGCTTGCTGGGGTGCCTGGTGCCGGAAGAGTACGGCGGTACTGACGTCGGTCTGCTGCCGCTGGCGCTGGGATTTGAAAAAATTTCGGCCATGGGTATCTCTCCCAATATCCTGCTGGTGACCTGCATGGATTCCGCGTGCCTGGTGCGCAATGCCTCAGACACTATCAAGGAGCAGTATCTGCCGGGAATCGTGTCCGGGCAAATCAAGTTCTGCTTTGCCATTACCGAGGCCGACGCCGGCACCAATTCCTTCAATATGAAAACCCGGGCCGTGGCCCAGGGTGACAAATATGTCATCAACGGTTCCAAGACTTTTATCTCCGGGGTGGAGACGGCAGAATACATGCTGCTGGTGGCTCGTACCACCTCGAAGGAAGACTCGGAAAAAACCGATATGGGCCAGTACCATGGCCTGACGCTGTTTGTTGTGCCCACGGATGCGCCGGGTATTGAAAAACATCCCATCCCCATGGGCTTCAATGAGGGGGTGGGGCAGTACACCCTGTTTTTCGACAATGTGGAAGTGCCTGCGGATCAGGCGGTGGGTCAGGTGGATATGGGCGCCCTGGTGATGTTCAACTCGCTCAACCCGGAGCGTATCCTGGCCGCCGCCATGTGCTCGGGTATGTCCCAGAACTGCCTGGAGATGGGTGCTGAATATGCCAGGGAGCGCAAGGTATTCAAGGATACGCCTATTGGCGCCTACCAGGGCATCGCCCATCCCCTGGCGATGGCCAAGGCAGAGCACGAGGCGGCCCGCCTGATTATGCTGAAAGCGGCCTGGGCCTTTGATGAAAAATGGGACTCCGCCAAAGTGGGTAGCCTGGCCAATATGTCCAAGCTGCTCAACTCTGAATCCGCCATCCACAGCGTGGATGTGGCCATCGAAACTCTGGGCGGCAGCGCTTTCACCAGGGAGCAGGGCTTACTCAACCTGTGGAGCGGTGCCAGGCTGTTGAAGACCGCGCCGGTATCCAAGGAGATGATTCTCAACTTCATCGCCGAGTGGGAGTTGGGGCTGCCGAAATCTTATTGATGTTGGCCTCGATTACGGCCAGAATTTTCGCTACTGCGGGCCTGGTAAGGTGAACGGCTTGTTTTTGTTTTGTGGTACAGTCAGCTCTGTGTAGATCCCCGAAAATGAGTGCAATTCAGTGATTAAGGCCCTGTCCGAGAAACCAGACCACATACAGTATTTGTGCGCCCGGCTTGATGTTGGTACTCAACAGCGAGAGTCAGGCAGAGGGTATGGTGGTTTTCATCACAAGATGTGGTGGCTGGGCCATCTATTGCCGTGATTAAAGAGTAGGTAGGTCGTGTTTGATTTAAGATTCTGTCATGTGGAACGCACTGCGGATCAAAACTATTTGATCAGATGGCATATTCCTCAGGCCGGTCAGAAAGTCGCCGTTTATATGTCGGATAATCCGGATCATTATTACGCGGGAAGCGACCTGGGCACGCCAATATTGCACACTACAGATCAAGAAGCATTGATCTCGAATCCGGATATCGATGTACGACATTATTTCTACCTGGAGACAGAGCAAGGTGAAGGAGCCATATTAGCGGAGCGTCAACTGTCCTTGCAGGGAACCCAGAACTTTCGGGATTTAGGGGGATACGAGGCGCAGGACGGTCGCCGATTGAAATGGGGTAAGCTTTACCGTTCAAGCAAATTGTCCGCACTGACTGATGTGGATATCAACTATGTCAGGCGCTTGGGGTTGACGCTGATCTGCGATTTTCGACAGGTGCTGGAACAGGAACTGGAGCCCACCTTCCTGGGGGATGAAGCTTCCCACACTATCGCCAGTTTGCCGGTCACACCTGGCAGCTCAAGCAGTTTTATGGAGAATCTACATAAGGGAATCATTGCAGTGGATGATTCAGCAGGCTTTATGGAAGAGATCAATCGCGACTTCGTGGCGAATCAGATGCCCCAGTACGCGGAGATGTTTCAACTGTTGCTGGTGGGAGACCAGCAATTACTGATTCACTGTGCGTCGGGCAAGGACCGTACCGGGTTTGGCGCCGCTCTGATATTGGATGTGCTCGGCGTCAGTGAAGAGGCCATCGTGGATGATTACTTACTGACCAATAAATATCTGCCTGTTGATAAAGAGATGGAACGATTGTCTAAAGAATTCTCTGACCACTCCGGTTCAGCGGTCTCGGAAGAGGTGCTGCGGCCTATGCTGGAGGTTCGGCCCGAGTACATCAGAGCCTGTTTTGACGAAATTAGGAAACGTTACGAATCTAAAGAGCATTTTTACAAGTCAGCTTTATGTTTGGATAACAGCAAGGTAGCGAAATTGAAGGATCGCTATCTTGATTAGTTAACAGACGAATGAATGGCACTTACTTAAGCTCATTTGACACAGGTTAACATGTAGCAGCCCTCTCTGAGGGCGACCGGACCTGAGCCAGAGTGGTCTGTCGCGGCCAGAGGCCGCTGCTACAGGTGCCCACACCAAGCACAAAGGGCTTAAGTAAGTGCCATTCAACAGACGAATAACACTTAATTAGTGCACATCCGGAAACGCCGATATTTCCCAAGATCGTCATTCCCGCGCAGGCCGTGGTATTTCGCGTCACTAAGCGCCATTCTGCTGATAGACATGTTACATGCTTCCTGGAACCTGAGCCTTCGAGGCGCGCATGACAAGCCAGTTGCCCACCACCACAGTCGCCATCCCCAATAGTGGGGGCAGAGACCATTCGTAGCCTTCCATCAAGGTTGATATCAGCAGGGCCACCAGGGGGAATGCGAGATTGGCGTAACCGGCGCGGTCGGCGCCGATGCGAGCAATCAGGGTGAGGTAGGCCCAGAACGCGATGACCGAGCCAAAAACGGCAATTGACCTGGGTTTGTAGTCGGCGGCAACAGTTTCCTCTGCACTGTCTGCGATCCCGGCCACTGGTTTGCTATCGGAGGAGGAAAGACCCAGAAATGCGACCAGGCTTACCGTTCAATCGGGCAGGCGTAGGGCGGGTGCGACGATGTCGGTGATCTGCAGTACGACCCAGGCCAATACCAGGTAGCCCACTGCAACCCGGGATCCCTTTCGAACACGGTGAAACCACCGCGACAGCCAGTCGCCCGGATTAAACAGCAGGTGAAACCAAATTACCAAATACTGATGCGAGTGAGAAATAGCGGTGTCAACCCTCGACCATAGGGCCTCCGGAATGTTGGATCTTCTCTATAAGTTCAGGTCCTTCACTCGCCGAAGAGTTTACCCGGGTGCTAACGCCGTAGAAATTAATTGTTCCGAAAATAGTGGAGCATTGCAGAATATGCGGGGATTCAGTACCACGTTTCAGCCATTGCGCGGCATCTACCGCATTGAGCATAACCGGCATTCTCTGGTGCAGTAGGGCGATGTTACCCCGGGACTTTGTGGTCAGAATGGTGAAGGAATGCCTGTCGTTCCACTGCCCCCATAGTCCGGCGAATACCAGCAGATCGTCCGGTTTGTGAATGAAGTAAGGCTGCTTGATAGAGCCCTCCTTTCTCCACTCGTAAAACCCACCAACTGGAATCAGGCAAGTCCGCGAATGTTTCCAGGCAGAGCGAAAGCTGGGTTTGGCCCCGGCCGTCTCCAGTCTGGCGTTGTGTGTTGGGTAGCGGGTAGAGAAAGCCTTCTCCCATGACGGTACAAGCCCCCAGCGAGCCGTGACAGCGCCGGACTCAATGACAATCGGTACCGCCTGTGCAGGTGATACGTTATAGCCAAGCTCTGCACCCGCGGGCCAGTCCTGCAGCACGTCAACCCATTCGTGCATGGCCTTGACGTGATTATGGAATCTGCCGCACATGGCTATCGCTGGTACCGCCTGTTGCAAACCCGTCAGCCACTCGCTGGTAGCTTGGGGCCATGGGCGGGGAGTAGAGTTCCATCACAAATCCTCCGGGCAGGTCCTGATGCTGAGCAAGGTCACGCAACCGATCGCCATCAGCGCAAACGCCGCCAGTTTGATACGGCTATCATCCACGGCGAAAGCGACGGATGTGCCGCCCATTCCCAGCATCAGTGTTATAGAGACGACTTTAGTGCGGCGGCCAATACAGCGATTGGTCTCCCAGTTGCGAATAATAGGGCCGAACAACTCACTCCTGAGCAGCCATTGATGCCACTTTTCTGAGGAGCGCGAAAAAAACCATGCCGCCAACAGCAGGAATGGCGTGGCGGGAACAACCGGCAGCACTACTCCCAGTATGGCCAGGCCAAGAAATGCGAAGCCAAGAGCCTTGTACGCGGAGTTTCTCAATCTATTTACTCTACAGCGAACAATTGTTTGCAGGATTATCGTTGTTCGGCAATGAACACCGGGATCTTGCGCGTGGTTTTCGCCTGGTACTCGTCATAGGGCGGGTATGCGGCCACTGCCGCCGCCCATAGTTTCGCCCGCTCCTGTTCATCGGTGACTTCCCGGGCCCGCATGTCGAATACTTCGGTTTTGTCACGTATCTGGATGTCCGGGGTCGCCCTGAGATTGTAGACCCACACTGGATTACTGGGTTGACCACCCATCGAGCCGATCAATACGTATTTGCCGTCTACTTCGACCCGCATAAGAGGAATTTTGCGGATGCCGCCGGTCTTGTTGCCAGTATGGGTTACTAAAATGCAGGGCATGCCGGTATCGAGCAGGGTGGTACCCTCCGTACCGCCGCTTTTCTCATACAATTCGACCTGCTCGCGCACCCAATCCAGCGCGGGGGGAATATATTCAGCCATAGTGCAATCTCCTTGAAACGTGTGGGATTAGTAGCACCACCATACCGCTAGTCAGTTGATTGGTAAACGGGTTCAGACACCCAATATGCGGGTGATCCCCACCTCGACCAGGGCTGCACCTGCCCAGGCCAGCGGCGGTAGCAGGCGCTGATGCAGGGCCCACATGGGGCGTATTAGTAAGGCGGCCCCGGCTGGAACAGCGACCAGGAGGAAAGGTAACAGGTTTTATCATGGTAGAGGAGGGCGGATTTCGAGGTCAGGCCTGGCAGTGGGGCAATCAGCGCACTTGTAGTTCCGGCGTACTGCGCGGCCGGCTAGCGGCTAACAACTATGATGGGGTGAGAGAATCAGTTGCTCTGCCCCATTTTCTGACCCGTCTTGCGCGCTTCCTCGACCAACATAACCGCGGCACAAAAAAGATCATCCAAAGCCTGACCTGTTGGTCCGTCACACTGAAAGGAAATTCTACCCTCCTGAATCAGTGCCATTATCATAAGCAGTTCCATGCCATCGAGGTGGATAGTAACCCCTTCCGCGTTATGGTCTAACAGGTTCATCTTTTTGTCCTCCCCAGTGGGCTAATGAAAACGTTGGCCCGGCGTTATAAACTGGGTGTTCCGCAACAGTAGAACACAGTGGGCGCCGGTCAATTTTATTTTTAACAGCTGTCTGCTCAAAAGAAAATTACAAATGTGAAAAAAGTAGAGAAAATGCCGTCATAGCTCACTACTTTGGGTAGATTGTGCGCGAAAGGGCCGGGAATTTGCGCTATCGATTGTTTGAACTATGCTTATCAGGTGGAAGTACAAGTCTTCCTTAGGGATATGTAGCGAAGACCCATTGCGGCACTGGAGTCAAAATGACGGTTAAAGCTGAGCATGAAGAAGCTGCTGGAAAACTACAAGGCCGCTTGAACAAGTATTCGTCAGTTTCAATATGCGGTCTGGCGGAGGAAATTTGCCCCGCTGCGAAAGCCCTGGTTCGAGTGCGCTTTTTGATTGATGAAGCACCCGCTTTGCCACTGCACAAGTGCTCGTCGGCGTCTTGTAATTGCAAGTATACCTCCTATAGAGATCGCCGCACTTTTCTCAGTAACCGACGATCAAACAGCAGATTGGAAGCCAGGTCATATAAAAGAGTTTTTCGCGGTAATCTTCGTGCGGGGATGGAACGTCGCCAGCTAAAAGTCGAGTTCAGAAATCCGTAGTATTTATTGTTCCGCCAAACTGCAGTAATTCAGGGCGCTACCGGGCACAAATAACTCCCGGCTATGTCATGCTCTGGCGACTAGCTGGGCGCCATTGCGCGGCTGTAATTCCTGAATGTGTGCGAACCGCTCGACACAGCTACTCCGATCTCAATGCCTCGATAGGATCCAGCCCCGCCGCGTGCATGGCCGGCGAGATGCCAGCTGCCAGGCCGATACCGCAGCTTAAGGCAAGCGATATCAGCATGTAAAAGGGCTGTAGGGCGACTGGCAGGGCGGGTACGAAAGTATTCATCATAATGACCAGTATCGCCACAATCGTCAGCCCGAGTATGCCACCCGACGCCGATAGAAATACCGCTTCACCGAGAAACATCCATAGCACCTGCCGGCGCGTACAACCCACGGCGCGAAGCAGGCCAATCTCCTCAGTCCGCTCTTTTAATGCGGTGGTCATAATAGTGAGCACGCCGACACCGCCGACAACGAGGGCCACGCCGCCGAGGCCGCCAATTGCCATCTTCAGCATGGACAGTATCTTGTCCAGAGTCGCGAGCATGTCCTCCTGGGTAAACAGGGTGAAGTCCTCATCGCCGTGACGTCGTATCAGTAACTGCATGATGCGTTTGCGCATCTCGGCCGATGTGGCGCTCTCCCTGAACACAACATCGACCTCCATCAGGCTCTCCTTGTTGAACATCTGCATGGCCAGATCAGCGGGTATGTAAATGGCGTCGTCCAGGTCAAAGCCCAGTAATTGCCCCTTGCTTTCCATTACACCCACGACGCGGTAGCGGCTGCCACCGATACGAACGTAGCTGCCCAGCGGGTTGCTATTACGGAACAGCTCGGCTTTGACCTTTGAGCCGATCACCGCGAAATAGCGCGAGTTTTCCAGGTCGTCGGCCGGCAGGAAGCGGCCCAGTGCGACCTTGAATTTCCAGGCGCGATCCATGTCCGGACCGACACCGTAGACGTCGGTATCCCTGCTGTAGCGGCCGGCTTCAATTTTCGCAGTGCCCTGTACCAGCGGCACCACAGCGTCAACGTGCGGCAACTGGCCGAGGTATTTGGCGTCTTCGAGTGATAATGGGCGGATTGTGGTAAGCAGTCCGGCCAGGCCATGAGTTGTGGTCTTGCCGGGTGTAATGGCGATGATGCGGGTGCCAAACTGGGAGAAGCTGTCCATCATGTAGACACGAATTCCCTCCCCGATGGAGGTCAGCAGGGTTACCGAGGCAATGCCGATGCTGATCCCGAGTGCGGTCAACAGGCTGCGCAGGCGGGCCGTTGTCACCGCATGAAATACCCAGCGCAGCCAGTCATTTAATAACATCACTTTTTACCCAGTGCATCGATCGGCTCCAGTCGCGCTGCCTGCTGGGCTGGCAACCAGGCGAAAACCAATGCCGTGCCGACGGCCAGCCCAAACGCGGCCCACATTGCCCAGCCGGGTGTGGCAAAAGGGATTGAGGGGTAGAGTTGTCTCCCGCGGCGACCAGCAAACTGCCCACCAGTAAACCCAGTAGGGCACCGGCGGTGGCGATTAACGCCGCCTCGGTGAGGAACAGGGTGCGCACCTGTGCAGCCGGAGCGCCAATTGCCTTAAGTAAGCCGATTTCCGCGGTGCGTTGCTTGACTGACATCAACGTGACATTCATCACCAGTATGCCGGCTACCACCAGGCTGATTGCCGCGATACCCGCCACACCCAGTGTCAACACCTGTAGAATATCGTCAAAGGTACTGAGCATCGCGTCCGGACTGACCACCGTAACGTCCAGCTCGCCCTCATGCAATTCCTGCATGCGATCTGATATTCGGGACTTTACCTCTTCGATCTCGTAGTTCTCTCTTACCTTCATCATGACCCGGAACAGGCCGTGTATGTTGAATACCGACTGGGCCGAGGCTACCGGAACAAAAATAGCTTCGCTGAGATCCGCACCAAAGGAGTCACCGGTACCGGTCAATACGCCAATGACGCGAAAGCGGTAATCCCGCAGGCGCACCCATTGACCGATTGCGCGGCGGTTATCAAACAACTCGGTTTTCAACTTCTGGCCGATGACTGCGACGGGCTTGCCTTCGCTCAAGCCGAGATTGGGCAAGGTACTGCCCTGGCCAATCTCCAGCTGGCGAATGGTAAAAAATGCCGCAGTGGTGCCCACTACAATACTTTCCCGTTCGCGTGATTCATAGGAGACGGGGCCGTTACCAATGACCATTGGCGCCAGTGAGGTCACTCCGGGAACCGTTCGTCCCAGCACTTCGACTTCGTCAAGAGTGATGGCGCGGGCCGCGGTGCCGGTAATGGGCGGCATACCGCCGGTGGTTTCTTTCCTGCCGGGGAACATGACTATCGTATCTTTACCGAGGAATGCAAATTCGCCCATTACGTAACCCCGGGCGCCTTCACCCACGGCAGTAAGCACCACCACGGCACCGACACCGAGCCCAACGGCAATGAGCAGCATGACACTGCGAAAGCGCTGACGTCGCAGGGCCAGGAGCGTATAGCGAACGAGATCAATCAGCCGCATTGTTCTCGCCTGCCTGCAACTGCACAAGGTCACTGGTAATCGCGCCGTCCACCATGCGGATATGGCGTTTTGCACGGTCGCCTATATTATGGTCATGGGTAACCATTAGCAGCGTGATTCCCTCGCGATTCAGCTCCTCCAGTATGTTGGTCACCTCGCGCCCGGATCGTGAGTCCAGGTTGCCGGTTGGCTCGTCAGCGAGCAGGATGCTTGGCTTCATGACGATGCTGCGGCCAATGGCGGTGCGCTGACGTTCCCCCCCCGGACAGCTGGTTCGGCAAATGATGGGCACGCTGTGATATCCCGAGCTTTTCCAGAATGATGCCGACCTCCGAACGGCGCTGTTTGGCAGGGATGCCGGCCAGCATCAAAGGCAGCTCGATATTTTCCCGCGCCGTCAATCTGGGGATCAGGTGATAGGACTGGAAAACAAATCCAATCTGCTGGCGGCGCAGACGGGCGCGTTCATTTTCATCCAATGATATGGTGTCAACGCCGTTGAGCATATAGCTACCGACATCGGGTCGATCCAGCAGGCCCAGCATATTCAACAGCGTCGATTTACCCGAGCCGGAGGGACCCATCACCGAAAGGTAATCACCCTGTTCGATTACCAGGTTGATGTTGTCCAGTGCGTGGACTGCGCTGTCACCGAGGTAGAAGGTCTTGTTGACGCCGCTGACTTCAATCATCGCTATCAGGTGGTTGGAGCACGTGGCACCACGGCGACATCCGCGGCAAGGCCTGGTTCGTCCAGCGAAAGGACGATCTCATCACCGTCCTTGAGGCCCTCTGTCACTTCAGTGAAGTTCCAGTTGCTTATGCCGACGGTTATTGAGATAAGTTCCAGCGTTCCACTTGCCCGGTTGTAGCGATAGACCTGGTCGTCCTCCATCACCGCTTCGGTCGGTACGCGCAGTACGTTGTCGTGGGTTTCCAGTATGATGTCGATGTCCGCGCTATAGCCGACCAGCAGCCTGGCCCTGACGGCCGGATCATCAAACAGCACGTCGATTTCAACCGTGCGCGCCTGCCTCTCAAGGTCCAGCACATAGGGGGCGATACGATCCAGTTTCCCCTTGAATGTTTCCCCGCGAAACGCATCGAGACTCAAGCGAGCGGGGAGGCCCACGCTGAGTTCACCCGCGTCGACCTCGTCGATGGGTGCGGTTACATAAAGGCAGCTGTAGTCAATCAGGTCCACTGCGGGAGGAGTGGCCACGCCGGGGGGCGACGGCGTGACATATTCGCCAATTTCACCGTTTATCTCGGCTACAACACCGGCGAATGGAGCGCGTAAATAGGTTTCTTCGAGCAGTACCTGGTTCATCTGCAGAATCGCCTGCGCCACCTGCTCCTCGTCCCTGGCCGCCTGGCATCCAAAACTGCTACCCTGTGCCCGGGTGCGCCCCAGCTCTGTCGCCTCTTTTGAAGCCAGGCCTTTCACCAGCAGCGTCTCCAGTCGTTTCGCCTCCCGCTCGGCATTGGCCGCTTCCACGCACATTTTCTGAGCGCTGTGGCGTGTAGCGAGCAGCCGCGCCTGGGCCTGCGCGGTCATCGCTTTGCGATCCTTGTTCCACAGGGAGAGTAATATCTGGCCCGTCTCGACGCTATCGCCTTCGTCAACGTGTAATTCGTCTACGCGCCCGCCAATCGGCATGGAAAGCTTCGAGCGGCGGCAGGCCTCTACCGCGCCGGCACGTGTGTTGGAAACCGTTTTTTCCACTGTGCCGCGGGACACTTTATGCAGGGAAACTTCTGGCGGTGGCTTGCGGCCCGTAAACCAGATTCCCGCCGCTGCCAATGCGATGACCAGCAGAAGGGCGATTACTTTTTTCACGATAGCCAAATTCCCTGACGGATTATAAAGCGAACAATCACCCCTGTTGTATGGTGACCTTAAATTCCTGCTCCACGTTGGCAGGATAGAGCTGTCGCCTGTTTACCAGGTCTTCAAATACGCTGTAGGCATGAGCCAGGGCTTCGCGCACCGAATCGAAATCATCACCGTGATCCTCGGAGTCGAGAATGGATTCTTCATGCAACTTCATTTTCCAGGCGTATAAACATCTGCCGGGCTCTCCACTGGGCACTTCGCTGGGCGCGATGGTGATTTCAGGGATGTTAAGTGGCGTTGACATTATTACCTCCGCAAAATCCTACACTGTACATTGATTATAGCTTCAGCATATACGCGGCATGTTGATTTGTGTCAACCACCTGTGGTCAGGTCTTGAGAGATTGTAGTGCTGGTGGGGACTCTAACAGAGCGTAGCGGGGCTAGTTGCCCCACTCTGCAAAATCAAAGATCGCATCAGACGCCGCGAAAGTGGTTTCATCATCGGCGCGCCTTCCTTCTTTACTCCGCCGCTCCGTGTTGCCGCCAATCGTGTGCAGGTCGGCCTTCAAACTAAAGAGTGCGCGCCGGTCTTCGTACCAGGACCGTCGGTCATTGTGGCGCACATAAGAGCACTGACAGTTGGCTGATGTGCAGTCGGGTACCGGAATAGGCGGTACATCGCAAACAAGAAAGCGTTTCCCCTCTATTTGCCTTGCAGCTTCACATGCGCATTCGTCAGATGCGATCTCGGCTGCCCTGTGGGCGCAAGATCTGCTCGGACTGGCCGGCTTGCCTGGTTTTGCCAGTATTCCCCCACGGGTTTTTCTCGCCGTTTGAGTCTTTAATTTGGTGGGCCTGTGATTCAGAAAGCCCAATGAGGCCGCAAGAGCTGATAAGCCTGCTGGCGCTTTGTTCATGGAAAATCCCCTCCCTCGCTTTGCGCAGCATTTTTTCCAATGCTTACCTATTAAAGCTAGCAGGTTGAGGTTTGCTCATTAGAATATTTTAGTTCAATTTACAAAGCCATTTATGTACAAAGGTTATATAGGAAATATTGATTCCTATTAGGGTTGGCCCCGGGATGCATGGGGTGTTTGGCGCCAGAGTGCCGGCGAGCTATGGATCCTTGACGAATACCTCCACGCGCCATGCCCTTGGGAATTGGAAAAGGTGTGCCGGGCAGGCTGCCCTCGATTTTCTGGCCGTCAGCTACCAGGCTGGCATTCGCGGGGTTCTTTTTGGTGTTGGCGTAGTACCGTCGGGAACTATACTCCCGCGGGGGCTATGATTTGATGTTTTCGGGGCCCCAGTAGGCCTTCATGCTATTGACCTTACCCTCGTGGTTGAACTCGAAAATGTCGACCACATCTATGGTCATGCCGGGCATTTGCACCTGGAAGGGAAAGGCCACCGCATTGCCGGCGCAGCGCGGTTCACCGCTCAGCGCCAGCTTCGCGCCGGAGGCCAGCGCGCCCTCGTAGAAGGCGCAGACGGCCTCTATACCGTCGTGCACATCAGTACCTACAGGATCCTCTACCCGGGCATCTACCGAGTAAATTTCCCGGATGATGTCTATATCAGCTTTGTCAAAAGCTTCCACATAGCGGTGAACCATGGCTATCTTGTCGCTGGCTTCCATTTCTTGTCCTCGTTCAGTGTACTTCGTGTTGCTAATAGCCACTGAGTGTGGCGTAGCGATCCTTGTGAAAACCGGTGTCCCCGAAAATCTGCATCGCCACGCGGGCGCGTTTCAGGAAGAAGCCGATCTCCAGTTCGTCGGTAACCCCGATGCCGCCGTGCATCTGCACCGCTTCGTTGGTGACCAGTTTGACCAGCTCGTTCAATCTGGCTTTTGCCAGGCTGGCGAGCAGGGGCAGTTGCTCCGGCGCCTCGTCAACTGTGCTCAGGGCCTGCAGCACTACCGAGCGACACAGTTCGATTTCAGACTGCATATGTGCGGCCCGGTGTTGCAGCGCCTGGAAACTGCCGATCAGGACGCCGAACTGCTCCCGCTCCTTCAAATACTCAACAGTGCGCTCGAAAGCCTCCAGGGCACAACCCATCATTTCCGCGGCGATAGCCACGCGACCGCGATCCAGTACTGGCTCCAGTATGGACCAGCCCTGGTCCATGTCGCCGATGATTCTGTCGGCGCCTACGCTAACATTTTCAAAGCTGATGTTGGCGGCGTTACGCGAGTCCACCATGATGGTGCGCTGGCAGGTAACGCCGGCCGCATCGCGATCCACCAGTAGCAGGGTCAGGCCCTCGCCGGATTTGCTGTCGCCGCTGGTGCGTGCCACCACGATCAGTTTGTCGGCGCTGTGGCCGTCCAGTACAAAGGACTTGCGGCCATTAATGACAAAGTTATCGCCCTGCTTTGTGGCGGTAGTGGCGATGTGGGTGGGGCGATGGTGGTGGGACTCCTCCAGCGCCAGTGCCAGGGTCAGGTTACCCGCCGCTATTTCCGGCAACAGCGATTCCTTCTGTTGCGGGCTGCCGCCCTGCAAGAGGGCGGATGCGCAGACCACGGCGGAGGCGAATAAGGGCGAGGCGGTCAGGGTTCTGCCGGACTCCTCCAACACCACGCCCAGTCCCGGGAAACCGAAGTCCAGGCCGCCGTACTCCTGGGGCACTATGATGCTGGCCCAGCCCAGCTCCGCCATCTGGCGCCACAGGTCCGGGGCGTAGCCGATGGGGTCGCGCTCGTCGCGCAGCTTGCGCAGTGACTCCACCGGGGCGTTGTCGCCCAGGAACTCCCTGGCGGTGTCCTGCAGCAGGCGTTGTTCTTCGTTCAGTACCAATGCCATGGTGATATTCTCCTACAACCCAAGAATGGTTTTGGCTATCACGTTGAGCTGGATCTCGGACGTGCCGCCGGCTACGGTCATGGCCTTGGACATGGCCCACAGGCGCAGCGTGTCAAAGGGGTTGCCACAGTCAAGCTATGATACGAGGGCATGGTGTGCATATAAAGGCGCACCAGGCCAACCGCGCCGCACAACAGGGCAATGGCTTAAGAAGTCAGTCCGTCAGAGGCCTTTTCAACAGGCTGCGAGAGCGCCTTTGATCTTTACTGGGATTCGATCAGTTTGATTTGATAGGTATGTCATCGATGTGGGTGATGATATCGCCCAGCAGCACCTCCCCGCGTGATCCAGGATAGGCGCCGCGCATACCCGCTGCCGCTGCCGGCAGCCAGTGAGGAGGTGACCAGCAGGCAGCACAGCAGGCCGCTGGCAACCGTGGTTTTAACTGAGTTCAACAATCCGGGCACGATGTAACCCCCTTACTGTTCGAACTTTTGCTGGAAGGCGCGAATGCGTTTGGCGTTGGCGCCGATGTCCCCGATGCCCACGCGGGAGACTGAACGCAAGTCCAGTAGCGTGCCCGGGCATTGCTGCGCACCCGTATGACCACGTCGTCCTTGAATGTCATGATGGCGGTGGTATCCACCGCCTCTATAACACCCGCGTTGCGATCCTGGTGGTAGATGTCCCAACCCATGTCCCGGCCACTCGCAGGGCGCGGTCGAATGCCTCGTCGATGGACATTTCACTGAGAATGGTCTGCAGGTCCGGGTAGGCCTGCTGTTGCAGCGCTGATGGCCTCGCGCATCGATCTCCAGCGTGTTGCGTGCGCGGGCCTCTGCTGTTGCTCGGCCGCGGTAAACACCGTGATCTCGGGTGTCGGTGCTGATGTCGTGTATCGTAATCGCCCGGCCGGCCACTACCGACAACAGCAGCAGGGTGCCGGGCAGTGTGATCAGCGCGCGTCCGGCGATACCTTGCGCCACCGGGCAAAGCGGGGCAGTAGCATCAGCACACATGGACAGCGCAACAGCAGCGTAAAGCCGCGCCCACGCAGCTCAGGGTGTACAGCAGCAGCCCCTCTTGCCAGGCGCCGGAGCGTACAGTGAGCACCGCTACCGGCAGTGTCAGCAGCAGTGCTGATAGCCAGGTAACCGACCCAGTTGACCAGGCCGGGGTGCTGTTCTGTCGATCCATTGGGGTTCCCCGCAGCGCGGTGTCTGTATAAGGCGCCAAGAATACTACCGGGCGCGGTGCTGGCGAGGGCTGGGATTGGTTCAAATGGGCAGCCTGCACCCGTTTAGGCGTCGTGGCATTTGAGCTTGGGCGGTGCTTCTGCTTAACTTCTCCCGGATTTTCGCGGTGTTGCCCACTCCAGATGGCGGCGCCGGCAATCGAAGGTGAAAAGGGGAAGCTATGGGCAGGGTAGCCGGCAAGGTCGCTATTATCACAGGAGCCGCAAGCGGCATGGGCAAGGCGGACGCCATACTGTCTGGCGCGGAGGGCGCGCTGTGTGGTTGTCGCTGACCTCAATGAGACAGATGGCCAGGCAGTGGCCGACGCCATAGGCGAAAACGCCATATTCCTGCGCCTGGATGTCACCGACGAGGACAACTGGAAGTCCGTTATCGCGGCGACGGTCGACAAGTTCGGCCGTTTGGATATTCTGGTCAACAATGCGGGCGTGATTGCCCTGGGTACCATCCTCGATACCACCTGGAATCCTGGCGCATGATCAATGCGGTCAACAGCGACGGTGTATTTTTGGGCTGCAAGCACGCCATCCCGCCATAGCGGCCTCCGGCGGCGGTTCGATCATCAATATGTCATCGGTGGCCGCCATACACGGGCAGTCTTTTGTGGCCGCGTACACCGCCAGTAAAGGGGCCGTGCGCTCCCTGACCAAGAATATCGCCATGTTCTGCAAGGAGCAGAAAAACGGCATTCGCTGCAACTCGATCCACCCGGACGGTGTGAAAACACCCATGGTGGTGAAGGTTGCCACGGGCAAGGAAACCGCGACCGCCGAAGATATTGAGGAGATAGGCAAGCTTGGGAATATGTGTGAACCCGAAGATATTGCCAATCTTGTTCTTTATCTGGCCTCCGATGACTCCAGTTTCGTCAACGGTGCGGAAATGTTGATAGACAACGCGGCTACCATTACCCCGCCGCTGGGGGTCTAGTGTACCTCGTCACTCATAATGTAACATTCAGCGACTCGCCCGAAGGGAGCCACCCAATTCGCCCGCTGCCGCGTTGCAATTCTTGAAAAGGACTAGCCATTCCCTGCGAACTGCGCCTTGCAGCGAACAAATTGGGAGGCTCTGAATGCTACATTATGAGTGACGAGGTACACTAGCGGATTCTGTCCCGGCTTCCGTGCAGGCTCCAGTTCGCGCTCTGGTTCCGGCTCTTCATCCAGCTCTTCATCCAGTAACAGCGGTATCTGGCTGGCCTCGATAATGGGCTCGCGCCGTTCAGTAAGCTCTGCCGCAAGCACTTCGCCGCGCAGTTCGATGTCCTTGGAGCTGAGTTCGAACAGGGTATTGATCGCCTCGTCTTCATGCTTCGCGCGCATTACGACGCGGGCATCGGAACCATCGACCCAGGTCTTTTTCTTGCCCCAGTAGTGTCCCAGTTGATTGCGAATAACAAATACTTCAGTCATGCGATGGGTTTTTTCCTCAAAAATTCAGCGCGCAAGTGTAAGCATTTGCGCAGTGGGTTACCAGTGATGGGATTGTCCTGGTTTATCCCAGGAGCAGGTCTTTGGCCTGGTTGATCTTGGCCGCCAGGTAGTTATTACCGCCCGGTCAGGATGTATCTTCTGCATGAGTTTACGGTGTGCCGCCACGATATCTTCCCGGTGGCGCCTTCGGCCAGGCCCAGTACGCGCAGCGCTTCGCTGCGGCCATATCGCCGCTGCCGCTGCCGCTAGCGCCGGACGCCTGCTGCTGGCCGAAGGGGGCCTCCCCGGCAAAACGTTGCTGCAGGTAGCTGTCCAGCAGCTGCACCGAATCGTTGTCTTCCTGGCGACAATAGTCCAGCAACTCTTCCAGTTGCCGCCTGTCCATTTCCGCCAGGCGCCAGCCCTGGAAGCGGCCCTTGAGCACCTCACCCTGCAAGTCGCCGCTGTCGTGATCCAGTTGCATGCGCAGAATCGCGGTTTCCACCGTGGAACTCTGCCCCTGGCTGGGGGCGCTTCTACCGCGCATGGCGGTGAGCATGGGAAACAGGCGAATGAGTGTGGGCAGTGACTGGCGCAGGACCACCAGCAGGCCGGTGAGGGCCGCGCCTATCCAGTGCATACGGCCGGTGAGGGTGAGGCCAATCACTACCACTGCCGCCACGCCCAGGCCTATTTTTATATATTCGGCCCGGCGCTTGTGCGGGGGCACTGACTGGGCCCGTTGGAACAGGATATAGACAACGCCAATGGCTGCCAGTAACAGTATCAGTCGGGCCACATTAGTCCTTAGGGTTTGAGTTGTTGGAGCAACAGTTTAGCACTGTCGCTGCTGCTGTCTTCAAGGGCTGTGCGCCCGCCGGCGACATAGCGGGCCACAGCGCCGAGCAGGGCCGCCAGAGTGCCGGCGCTGTGGCTGTCGAAGCGGGCATAGGCGCCACCGCTGACTTTGGCCATGGCGCGAAAAGTCTGCTCCACGGCGCTATCGCGCCCCTCCTGAAACAGGAACAGGGGCAGTTGCAACATACCGCACTGCCCCGCAAGCTGGCACAGGGTATCCGGGTTTTCTTCCACCGCGTCACCGATGAACACCAGGGCTTTTACCGGCGTCTTGTGTTGCTCTCCCTGGGCATGGCGCAGCAGGCGCGCGATCTGGGTGTGTCCACCCTCACACTGTACCGCTCTCATCAGTTGCGCCAGTTGGGCGCTGTCCGTCAGCCAATTGCTGGCATAAAACTCGTGGAAACCCCGGTAGTAACACAGTTGTACCGCGAGCGCGGCGACCTTGTCTGTGGCGCGAAACATTTCCTGTTGCAGGTGGCTGGCACTGTCCCAGGTGGGCTGGCGGCTGGCGGTGGCATCCACCGCAAACATCAGGCGTGGCTGTTTTGCGACAAATTGCGTGATCGCCTTACTTTTGTGCAGGAAACGTTCTATCTCGGTAGCGGAGGATAGTCGGGACGGGGGTTTGGCCATAGTACTTGCAGGAGTATTGTGGGCTCTAGGAGTCTGTCGGACTTAACACTGTCCTACTGCGGAAAAGCAGAAATCCGACAGACTCCTAGCCCGGGTGATATTCCCTGAGTTTTCCGGTTTCCTGTAGTTGGGCCAGGTAATGGCGGCGTGTGGCCAGCTCGTTAATCGCTTCTGCCAGCTCGTCATTACTGACTTTTTTACAGGTTGGTGTATTAACCATTTGCCAGAGCTTGCGACTGCACAGCTCCTGGGCGTTGAATCTTGCTGTATCCATTTTTTTCTACTTTGTCCTTGTCCGGTTTCTTTAAAGGGTCAGGGGCTACCCCCTGTTTTTTTATTAACCGGGACTACATTAATCATACATTGTGACAATGGCGTGAATCTCGCGGCTGCGGTCTCGCCCTGGTACACCCAGCTTACACCCTGGGGGCATCAAATGGGAAGGGGCGCGCACGGTATAATCGCTAGCGGCAGAAGTGTTCAGTTCGGCCTGTAGCAACAGGTCGGAGAAATCGCTGCTGGCGCTGAGCTGCACCAGTAGTGGCACCTGGCCGGAGTGGGTGTGACTGGCATCTCCCTCAGGTAATGCGCGGGTCCACAGCATGACCGCATCCGGCTGCGGATCGCCTGATGCAACACCCTGGGGGAAACTCACCCGTGGTGACTGCGCCGCTAGTCTTGCTGGCGCTGCCTGGCCGCGGGAGGCGCTCAGGAAGAATGTGCTGCTGGACAGCAGTGCTAGCATGGCTCTGCGAGTAATGGGCATCGATAGTTAAATCTTTGGTGCGTTGCGGCCTACTGTATCTCAATTGCCGCTATACTTGGACCCCATGAAGCTCTTCAACAGGCGCGAGAAGCACGGCATGTCAATTTCCTCATCGCATTACGTTAATGGCAATCCATTGCAGGGCCCATTCCCGGCGCACTTGCGGCAGGCCATATTTGGTATGGGCTGTTTCTGGGGAGTGGAGCGAAAATTCTGGCAGGTGCCGGGGGTATACACCACCGCCGCGGGCTACGCCGCCGGGGTAACATCCAATCCCACGTACCAGGAGGTGTGCAGCGGGCAGACTGGGCACAATGAGGTGGTTCTGGTGGTGTTCGACCCGGCCGTGGTCAGCTACGAGCAGTTGCTCAAGCTGTTCTGGGAGGGGCACGACCCCACCCAGGGTATGCGCCAGGGCAATGACATGGGCAGCCAATACCGTTCAGGTATCTACACTTTCGATGAGCAGCAGCAGGGCCTGGCAGAGTCATCTCTGCAGGTGTTCCAGCACGCTCTGGATGAGTCGACATACGGCGCCATAACCACGGAGATTCTGCCCGCTCCCGTTTTTTATTATGCCGAGGAATATCATCAGCAGTACCTGGCCAGGAATCCCGGCGGTTATTGTGGATTGGGCGGCACTGGCGTGAGTTGTCCGGTGGGTCTTGCACAGTAGCGCCTTGCACTGTGGCGGCGCGAGGCATCGGCCGCCCTGGCGTTGTGAATAGCATGCCCGAACCGCGTAAAATCATCCATATTGATGCTGATTCTTTCTATGCCTCGGTGGAGACGCGGGAAAACCCTCAGTTACAGGGTGTGCCGCTGGCGGTAGGTGGCGCGGCGGACCGCCGGGGTGTGATCGCCACCGCTAATTATGAGGCGCGCAAATTTGGTGTGCGCTCGGCGATGGCCTCTTCCCGGGCTATGACCCAGTGTCCCGGTCTGCTGATATTGCCACCCCGATTCGAACTCTACCGGGAAGTGTCTTCGCATTTTCACCATATTTTCCGCCAATACACTGACCTGATCGAGCCCCTCTCCCTGGATGAAGCTTTCCTCGATGTGACGCAGGCGAGTCATTGCCAGGGCAGCGCCACCCTGATCGCCCGGGAGATCAGGCAGCGGGTGAGAGAAGAGCTTGGATTGGTCGTCTCCGCGGGCATAGCGCCTAATAAATTTCTGGCCAAGGTGGCCAGCGACTGGAACAAGCCCGACGGCATGTTCACCATTACGCCGGAGCAGGTCGCGGGCTTCGTGCTGGAACTGCCGGTAAAAAAGATTAACGGTGTGGGTCAGGTCACCGCGAAGAAACTGCGCAAGCTGGGCGTGGTGACCTGTGGTGATCTACAGTCCCTGCCGCTGGAGATACTGGCCATGCGGTTTGGTAAATACGGCCAGCGCCTGTTCGATGTCGCCCGGGGCCGGGATCATCGACAGGTGCAGTCCTCACGGGTGCGCAAGTCCATCAGTGTGGAGCACACCTTTGTCGAGGATATTGACAATATTCCGGCGATGATGATGTCCATGGAAGACTTGCTGGTGGAGCTGAAGAGACGTTTCGGCAAGATAGACAACAGGTATTTCCCCGTCAAACGTGTGGTCAAAATAAAATATAACGACTTTACCCAGACCACCCTGGAAGAGCCGATCGGTGGCAGTGGTGAAGCGTGGCATGATGTTGCCCGGTTCCATCGCCTGCTGACCACGGCCTGGCCCCGCGGGGCGAAACCTGTACGACTACTGGGTGCCGGCTTGCGCCTGCAACCCCTGGCCGGGGATGGCCTGGGTCAACTGAGTTTATTTGGTGACAGCGAGGATGAGCAAAGCCCCGGTCTGGACTCCAGCCCGCGTTCAGCGGGCTGAATAATCCTGGCAACCTCAGTCGAACTCGTCTTCCTCGGGCTCTGCGCTTTCCAGTTGTTCCATGAGGTTGATGGCGATTGAGACGAAGTCGGAATCGGTGATGATGCCCACCAGCTGGCCATCGTTCAGCACGGGCAGGCAGCCCAATTTGTTCTTTTGCATCTGCATGGCGGTACCGCGCAGACCGGCGCTCTCCTCCACGGTCTGCACCGGGGCAGTCATGATGGCGGAGATGGCCACATACTGATCCCGTGAGTCCGGCCCCCCCGCTTCGTTCAGCACGGTTGAGTCCTCCGCGGCCAGTACATCGCGCTGTGACACCAGCCCGATCAGGCTGCCGTCACCGCTTACCACCGGGATGTGTCGTATATGGTGCTCCGTCATCATTTGCCGGGCACTGGCCAGGCTATCATCAGTGCCCAGTGTGTGGGGTTCCCTGGTCATGATTTCGGCTACTGTGAACATGGTGTTTCCTCGTTTGGGGGTAAAAAGCAATACTGCTTATCTTGCGTTAGCTTAGCGCTATTGCGCTTGTGGTTTCTTGATCGTCGTCAAAAAATACGTGGTGCCACTTCTAAAACAGCCTGCCCAGCAGACTGATCAGCGCATTCTCCACCCGCAGAATACGCGGGCCAAGAGATACGGTCTGGCACCCGGAATCCTGCAGCTTTTCCACCTCGTAGGGGATAAAACCGCCTTCCGGCCCGATCGCCACAATGGTTTCGCCGCGTAACCCCCTCGGGCAGGGCGGGTAGTCGCCGGGGTGTGCCAGCAGGGCGCACCGGCCCTCTATCATTGTGGGTAACCGGTCTTCGACAAACGGCTTGAAACGCTGGTGGCAGTGTACTTGCGGCAACACCGTGTCGCGGGATTGCTCCAGTCCCTGCAGCAGGTACTGCCGAATAGTGGCAGCTTGCAGCACCGGTGTTTGCCAATAGCTTTTTTCCACCCGATAGCTGTTGATCAGGTGTAACTCCGCTGCGCCGAACTCCGCCACACTGCGCAGGATGCGCCGCAGCATCTTGGGGCGGGGCAGGGCGAGAACCAGTGCCAGAGGTAGTTTGTCTGGAGGGGGCTGATCCAGTGTAATGACCAGCAGGGCGCGCTCGTCGCTGAGTTCCAGGATCAGTCCGGCGCCCATCAGGCCGCCCAACTCGCCGACTCGGACCCGGTCACCCACTTTTGCCCGGTGCACCTGCAACAGGTGCTGCAGGCGGCGGTCTCGAACGCTGATCCGGTTTTCTCCAAGGCGATCGCTGTCAGTAAAAAGCAGCAGGTTCATCCCGCCCACAAATCGTATTCGTCCGCGCCGGTGACCTGGGCCTCCACGAAGTCACCGGGGTTCAATCCGCTTGCGCCGTCGAGAAATACCTTGCCATCGATTTCCGGGGCATCGGCACTGGAGCGGCCAATGGCGCCGAATTCGTTCACCTCGTCGATCAGGATTTCCACGGTCTTGCCAATTTTAGCCTGTAATTTGGCGGCACTGATTTCCTGTTGCAGGGCCATAAAGCGCTGCCAGCGCTCCTGCTTGACCTCTTCCGGCACATGATCGGGCAGGTCGTTGGCCCTGGCCCCTTTAACCGGGGAGTACTCGAAGCAGCCCACGCGGTCCAGCCGGGCCTCCCGCAGGAAGTCCAGCAGGAGTTCGAAATCGCGCTCGGTTTCCCCGGGGAAGCCGACAATGAATGTGCTGCGCAGAGTGATGTCCGGGCAGATGTCACGCCATTTTTCGATCCGCTCCAGGGACTTCTCCGCGGCCGCAGGGCGCTTCATGCGCCTGAGCACTTCGGGGCTGCCGTGCTGCAGGGGGACATCCAGGTAGGGCAGAATTTTGCCCTCCGCCATCAGCGGAATGACATTGTCCACGTGCGGGTAGGGGTAGACATAGTGCAGTCGCACCCAGATACCGAATTCCCCCAGGGCCTCGCACAGCTCCTGCATGCGGGTTTTCATGGGGCGGCCATTCCAGAAGCCGGTGCGGTATTTTATATCTATGCCATAGGCGCTGGTGTCCTGGGAGATGACCAGTAATTCACGCACTCCGGCGCGCACCAGGCGCTCGGCCTCTTCCATGACATCGCCGATGGGCCGACTGACCAGGTCACCGCGCATGTCGGGGATAATGCAAAAACTGCAGCGGTGATTACAGCCCTCGGAGATTTTAAGGTAGGCGTAATGGCGGGGGGTGAGTTTGACCCCCTGGGGCGGTACCAGATCCTTGAACGGGTCGTGTACCGGGGTGTGGGGCACGTATTCATGCACCGCCCCCACCACTTCCTCGTAGGCCGCCGGGCCGGTGACACTCAGCACCTTGGGGTGCTGTGCCATGATCGCCCGGGCGTCATCCCCCACACCCATACAGCCGGTGACGATCACCCGGCCGTTCTCGCTAATGGCCTCGCCAATGGCGTCCAGGGATTCCTGTTTGGCACTGTCGATAAAGCCACAGGTATTGACCACCACGATATCGGCATTTTCGTAAGTGGGCACGATCTCGTAGCCGTCGATCTTCAACTGGGTGAGGATGCGCTCGGAATCCACCAGGGCCTTGGGGCAGCCCAGGCTGACGAAGCCGACTTTATTACTGGGCATGGAGTTTGGACATCGTTCGGGCCTGTGGGCGAGTGGATTCAGGGGCGCGGATTATACCCCCAGCAGCCCCACACTAGAACCGATACCGTGCCGCCAGCTGTATCTGCGTGGCATCGGCGTTCTCACCATTTTCGTTCTTGCGGTTCCCCCACAAATACTCCGCGCCCAGATCGATGCGCGGTGTGGGCGACCACATCAGGTTGGATGAAAAGCGCAGGGTGCGCTTATAGGCATCACCAGCGACAAAGTCGGGATTGTCCACCTCGACCACGCCGAGCGTGAAGTTGGACCGCATCTTCGAGCCTCGGCGCCACCAGTGTTGGTAGGATACGTAGCCGGCGAGCACGTCGAATAATTTTAGATCGCGGGTCTCGGGGTTGATAATCCCGTCAAAACTGCCAACGCTGGACAGGTCGTTGACATAGCGGCCTATGCCGTCGCCGGCATTGAACTGGAACAGCAGGTTGTCGTGTTCGCCAAGCCGCGGGGTGGCGAGGCGTCCGCTGAGTGTTGTCCCCCAGGCGTACTGCTTTTCAATGCCGCTCCCCAGGTTTGAATCCAGCTGGGCGCGAATCTGGCGGCCAAGGATGCCAAGCTTGACGTGCAGGCGTGGATGGGGCTGGAAGCGACCGCTGGCGACGAGATCAGGTGCCCTGGAGACACCCTGGCCATTCTGAACCTGGGGGTTGGGGTCTTCCAGCGAGAGTTGGAATTCGAACTTCTCACCCAACCTGGGCATGAACCTGACCTGGCTCTGGCGCACGTTGATGCGGGCGTTCAGGCCTTCGAAATCAACCTCCTCGGGGCTTGCCGCGGTGTCTACAAAGGCCGACCAGGTCTTTCCTGCCAGTATCTGGCCCCGCTGCCCGAAGGCGTGCCGCAGGCGGAACGTTTCACCGTCGCCGGCGAAATCGCCCTCGATAAAGGCGCGCATCACACCAACGTCAGTGGGCTCCCTCAGGTCGAAGCTCAGTCGCGATTGCGAGGCGGTTATACTGCTTTGTGCCTCGATATCATCGCCATCATCACCCACAGGTATTGAGCCGACAATGAACCTGTCTTTTATTTCCAGGCCGTCAAAGCTGTTGACCACCGATGCCTTCACATAGCCGCCGATGCGCAGTGCCGCGTTTGTTCCCGGCAGCCGCCAGGCGCCGGTAAATTCTTCCAGCAGAGCCCGGGTGGGATCATCGGCCTGGGCCTTGGCAACCGACTCGCCGGCCTCGGCGTTCTTCTGCTCCCGGGACTTTGCTTGGGACGTGTCGGAGGCTACTGCAAGCTGCTCCGTGCTTAACGCCTGTGTTGGGGATTGGGTGCTGCCGGTGACCGGCTCGGCCGCAGTTTCGTCTGCGGTTTTGGCCGCGGTCGGCGTCGGCGCTCGCAGAATGTCCAGTTCCTGTTTCAAGCCGGCGATCTGCAGTGACTGGGCCTGCAGCAACTCCTTTTGCTCGGACAGGTCCTTTTGCTGTTGTTGCAGCAATGCGATCACCTCGCTCAGATCCATGGTTCGTGCCGGCGGTGATGTGTCTGCGTTGGCGGAGTGATCATCCTGCACAGATTGCGTGGCGTTTACGCCAATCGCTGATACAAGGAGAAAAACTGCAACGCAGCGTGTGGCTATTGTCATCTGGAGTCTCCGTACTGGGGTATTACTGCAAGGCGGTTCGGTAATTCTGTGTAAGATACGCTACTGAGCGCCATTCTCAAGCCTGTTGAATACTGCCGCAGGTAGCTGCTTCCGGGAGTTTTTGCTTTGCAAAGGCATGGGGTTCTAACTGCGCAAGGCAAAAAACTCCCGGAAGCAGTGGTACGTACCGGCCGTCGCCTGAAGTAAATGCAATTCGGTACAGATCCGTAAATTTCCCGAATCAGTTCAGTATTCGTTCAGTGAAGCGCTGCTAAATTGATCTCCAGCGTCACACGCTACACAAGGAGATTAACCATGAAACTGACAACGGCATTGATTTTCGGGGTGTTCACCATAGGCTCTGCCTGCAGCCAGGCGGATCATCGTTATGACCATGACCACAAGCATCGCGGCCGCGGACACTACAAGCACAGTGAGCACCGGCACCACCAGGCTTGTGAGCATTACCGCAGCACCCGGGGGCATGAGCGCGCCGGACACCGGGATGGCTATGCCGACGCCAGTTACGCCAGGGTGATCAATGTGGAGCCGGTGTACCGCTATTACAAGGAGCCGTTGCGGGATCATTCCTGTGTCCGGTATGAGCCAGGGCGCGCTACCTACAACAGCCACACGGCGACCGTACTGGGTGCGGTTATCGGCGGCGCTCTGGGGCACAGAATAGGCGATGCCCATGGTGATCCCACCGTGGCGGCCGTGGCCGGCGGGCTGTTGGGCGCCTCGCTGGGCCGGGATTTTGACCGCCGTGCCAGCTACAATCGCGGTCTGCGGGTTGAGGGACCCTGCCGCGTTACGCATCGCGAGGAAACGCGGCGCCAACTGGTGGAGTATAAGGTCAGCTATCGCTACAATGGCGAGGTGCATTTAGCACGTATGGATTATGATCCCGGTGAGTGGGTGAAACTGGATGTCAATATTACGCCGGCCTGATGCGGCCTGCTCTAAAAACGCAACACCCCGCCACCCCGGCCATTGGCGCCGGGCATGGGGGGTCTGTGTGGTTCTGCTGCTGGGTCTGGCCCCGTCCCTGCAGGCCCAGGTGGCCGGCGCCCAGCGCGCCATAGAAAAGCTGGAGCACTGTGATAAGGAGGAACGAAAAAGCGGCTGTATCAATATCCTCAAGCGGGAATCCACCGGCGAGAACAAACAGGCGATAAAGGCGCAGGTTCGCGGTGGCCGCATCATCTGGTACGAATACGATAAAAAAACCGGCGCCGTGCGGCGCACCAACTGAATGCGCTTTCTGGTTGTTGAAGATCACGTGGGCATGGCCGACCAGTTGGGCAAGGGTTTCACCGAGCGCGGCTACGTGGCGAAACTGGTCTCCAATGGGGAGGAAGGTCTGTTCGAAGCCCAGGAGATCGATTACACCCTGGCGGTTATCGATCTCGGCCTGCCCGGCATGTCGGGCCTGGAGCTCATAAAGCGATTGCGCCAGTCCGGTAACACGCTCCCCATCATCGTGCTCACCGCGCGCGACGATGTGGAGACTATCGTCCAGGCGATGGAGGCGGGGGCCGACGATTACCTGAAGAAACCAGTGTACTTTGAGGAACTGTTCGCGCATATCGAGGCGGTGTTGCGCCGGGTACTGGGCGATCCCAAACTGGACGATCCGGTACTGGAATATGCACAGTTGACCCTGGATACCCGCAAACGCATTGTGACCCGAGGCGCCAAACGGATAGAACTGACCCGGGCCGAGTACGAAATCCTGGAACACCTGTGGCGCAATGCCGGCTCAGTGCAATCGAAAAAAACCATTGCAGACAGCTACCAGCGCGACCCCGGGGCAGACCCCAGGGCCAATAGCGTCGAGGGCCTGGTGGGCCGCATCAAGCGCAAGATCGACCCGGACAAGGTGCTGCAACCCATCGAAACAGTGCGCGGTCGCGGTTATCTTTTCCGCGAGCAATCCTGAGTCCCCACGCGGGATGGCCGATACAAAAACAACAGCTTCGATTCACCTGCGCCTGCTGGTCGCCACCCTGGTCATCCTGCCGTTATTCCTGGGTGTGACCGCCTGGGTGCTGGACCGGGCTTTTGCCAACTATCAACTGCAGGCACAGGGCGAAAGTATGCGTCTGCAGCAGCTGCTGCTGGCCAAAGCCGCTGACTGGGATGGATCTCGTTGGGTTTTTGACGACCTGGATGAACCCCGCCTCACTTTGCTCAATTCCGGCCTGTACGCGTTTGTGGTCTCACCGCAGGGCACAGTTCTGTGGGAGAGCCCCTCTGCCGGCCCAGCCGACAATTCTCAGGATTTCGCTGCCCGGGTGAGCGAGGTGGGGGAGGGACTGGGTTTTTATCGGGCGGGTATCGGGGAAAACCGGCTCGCCGAGTGTGCGCTGGGCAATGATTATTACTGCCACAGTACCCGGGTGGCCTGGGGCAGTTCCGGCCCCGAGAGCATTTTCCTGATCGTGGAAAGCCAGGTCGGCATCATCGCCGCGCGCAACGCCTACCGCAGTTACCTGTTGTGGCTGTTGCTGGGTACCACTTTGCTGCTCCTGCTGGCACAGTCGCTTATTTTTCGTTGGGGTCTGGCGCCACTGCGTAAAATCGCCACTGGCATCAAACAGCTGGAGCAGGGGGAGAAGGATCAACTCGGTGGCCCGTACCCGAAAGATCTGGTCCCACTGACAGACAATATCAATGTCCTGCTGGCCAGTGAAAAAAACCGCCGGGAGCGCGTGCGCAATACCATGGACCGCCTGACCCATGTACTTAAAACCCCGCTTATGCTTATTCGCAACAGCAGCGATGGTGATCGCGAGTTTCGCAATATGGTGCAGGAACAGGTCACCCGCATGCTGGGAATTGTGGAGGGAGAGCTGGCCAAGGCTCGCCTGGATGGCCGCGTTGCAGACATTCTTGGCAAACCGGTACCGGTGCAGCCGGTGTTGCAGCGCATTGTTGACGCCTATTCCCGTCTCCCGCCGGGTGGCATCGATATCGATACCCGCGGCATCTCGTCTGATGCTGTGTTTCACGGCGATGAGCGAGACCTGCAGGATCTGTTTGGCAGTATCCTGGAGAACTCTCTTAAATACTGTCGGCGCCGCATCACGGTGAGTGCGCAAATGCAGGTGGAGTCCGCCAAGGACTGGCTGGTGCTCACAATCGGTGATGACGGCGATGGCATTGCGGCGGGTTACGAGCAGGAAATCCTGCAACGGGGTGCCCGCGCCGATACAGCGAACGCCGGGCAGGGGCTGGGCCTGTCCATTGTTGTTGCGATCATCAGCGCCTACGGCGGCAGCCTGCACACTGACCATTCGGATCTTGGCGGTGCACTGTTCATTATTAAGCTCCCCGGCTTGCTTGGTGCCAGTAGCTGACCCTGTCTCACGGGCCTTCCTCGAGTGACGCTTGCTAAGCAATGTCAGGTATATAGCGTAAGTTCCGCTGCACGGTACGGGTGAAGCCACTCTCGGTTAATACCCCATGCCCTTAAGCGGCTTCACCTAACTGAGCAAGGCAACAGACTCCCGGAAGCAGCGGCACCCACCCACTTTAACTATAAATAGTTACCAATCCAATCTTCCCCCACAATTGTTCAGTTTTATTCAGTCTCTGTTCAGCGTACCTGTGCAACTCTGTGTCCCATCGACAACAGGGTACGGGGAACGCGGACACAGAATCATGTGCTACTTCGGACAACTGACAAGAAGCTGCCTCGCACTGGCAATTTGTATCGGCGTTTTGCCGGCACAGTCCCAGGCCGCCCCAGCCAGCGCATTTTCCCGCTGGTTGAGCCGGGAAACTATTCCTGAGTTGCGGGAGCTTTTAGCGCAGCATCCACGCTATACAGGGCAGCGTGTGCAGGTATCCGGCCATACCGGGGATGCCTTGAGCGAAGCGATCGCCACTGTAGTTAGCAGTAACCTGCTAGGGCGTGCCGGTATTGCGCTGGTGACGAAAAAGCAGGCTACTTCGGTACCCCGTGTGGTACCGGGCAGCATCGATGAACTGGAATGCAACAGCGGTCCTCGCTTCGATTACCTGCTACAAGTGTCCACCGTGCATAGCCCGGCGGGACAGGATCGGGTTCAACTTGAACTACGCGATAGCGGCGACGCTGGCGAGCCGTTCCACAGTTGGCAATGGCTGGGCGAGTTCAGCGCGGCAGAACGCCGTCACCTGAAAAATACGACTGAACCCCCGGTCGCCGATGGTAGTCTGGGTGCCCCCTGGAGTGACAGCGACGTCGATGTCGCCGCCAGCTCATTGAGCCGGGATTTCGCCTGTGCGCTTAGGCCCCAGATCAAAACACGCCTGGCTCTGCAGTGGCCGAAAAAAGACGCGCTACCGGCGCTGTTTGCCGATACCGTAAGTGCCAGTCGACACTTGCTGGGCAGTTATCGCGAGCTCGGTATAAGCGCGGTCGATCCAGACTATCGTGTTGCCATTCGCCTGGAGCGCTTCCGCCACGACACCTGGCAATTGTGGCTCACTGGCACACCGCTACAAAACGATCTCGCTCCGGTGCAGGCCGTAACCTATTTCGTGGCGGTTGACCCGGGTGCGCCCATGTTAACGGCGCGCACGGTCGCCCCCAGGCCGATTCCGCCTGCCGATCTTGGCAGCGCGCTGGAATTCATTGATGTTCAGTTGCTGGACGCCACCCAGACCGATGGGGGGAGCTCCAGGGCTGAACTCCAGGTCACCCTGCGCATTGGCAACCGCGCGACGTGGCCAATCCAGTATTCATTCACCTTGTCGGGGGGGCATTTCAACCATTGTGTCGCCAGATCCGGCTACTACCGTCACGATCGTTATGGCCATCTTGCCGGCAGTGTAGAACCGGGGGCCAGTGTGGTGCGGCGCCTGGTTATCGAAGATGCGCAGCACCGGCCGAGACCCTGGTTCGGTCTGCGCAAGTGCGCGGGTTTCAGGGATCTGGAGGGATTCGAGGAATTCGCCAGCCAGGGTTACAAGGTCACTGACTTTGTGCGCTGGGACAT
>PVMK01132579.1_pt1 | contig 41733 bp, 39 predicted proteins | sample 1853481 | NCBI WGS metagenome assembly PVMK01 (sample SAMN08533507, study PRJNA380276) | Marine sediment metagenome, whole genome shotgun sequencing project.
TTGGCATAGGAGCTGCTTCGGCATGTAATTTTATACCCAAAGCTGCCACAACCTTGAGGATTGTGTCAAAATTTGGGGTTCGTTCTCCTGAAAGCGCCTTGTAAAGACTCTCGCGGGATAGACCGGCATCACGCGCAACTTGTGACATACCCCTGGCCCGGGCGATATCACCCAGAGCTTTCGCAATAAAGGCAGCATCTCCATTCGCATTCTCAAGGCAAGCTTCAAGATAAGCAGCCATTTCTTCGGGGGTGCGAAGATGTTCAGCGACATCGTATCGAGTAGTTACGGTTTTGGCCATGATACACTCCTATAAATTCTGTGCCAGACGTAAAGCGGTTTTGATACCCTAAGGGATAACGTCAACATCTGAGGCTTGTCCGTCAGAATGTTTTTGTAGGCTTATTTCAGTTGATTAAGAGTGTTAACAGTTCTTTGCTTTATAGCGGTTGTGATATCTTCCACAAGTTTATTCCGTTCATATCTCTCGATGAACTTCACATATGTATTTTCAACCTTCTCAGGCAATTTATAACAGAAATTTGATAATTGTTTTTTGAGAACAGAAGGGCTTATTTTTACCTCTTTTGCAAGCCGTTCCCAATGCCTTGCCATGATCCATTCCGGCCTATTCTCTCCGCCTATCTTCATGGCAAGTCTTTTTGCCAAATCTTCATAGATATTTGTGCAAAGCATATCATAGAAAGGCGATAGACGTATCTGCCTTGAACGATATAAAAATGATAAATTTTTAGAGTGTGCGTCCATGTTTCCGATCAAATAATTAAAAAAGACCCATTGCAATAACTGTTGAAGGTCTTTAATTGGATTTGCAGAATACTCTCGAACAAAACCAAAACATTCTTTCAAGCCGGGTCCGCCATCAGCCTGATATTTTAATTCATGGGAAAGCCCCATGGCCTGACAAAAATCTTCCTGATGAAGACGGCGTACTGAATCATTATCATAAACTCTGTCATATCGTTTAATGAGCAACGCTTTCTGTTCTTTTTCCTTAAGAATCTTGACTGACGGTACAGGTAAATTCAAATCATCTGCAAGCATCATGCAAAAACACTCATTTTCAATTGATGAAGGAAAATGAAGCATACCAGATTTTAAAATATAATTACTCGGGGCACCATTTAATGGGATGTAAAATATTGAATCTTTCAAAAAAAGAACAACCTTTTCCTGTGCCCCTGCAAGGGATATGCGAATACCATCTTCTCCTGCAAGTAAAGGGCGTTCAGGAATTTTTTTTATTAGTTCTGATAATTGTCCTCCTGATAACTGATGATACGAATATTGTTCACGCGATTCAGGTAAGATTGATTCGGGTAAGATTGTTATTGCCCCTGCACATTCACCGCCGATGCGTTTGAGAAGCATAAAATCATTTTTTTCAGAAATACCAAGTTGCCTGGCGACCAATTCTCTTACAGCAGCTTCCGGTAATAGATTGGCAAAGAAGGGTCTTGCTTTATCATCAGGAAAGATGGCCTCCTGCATCGGTAAAGAAACAGATAACTGGAACGAATCAGATGCCTCAAGCCAATTTTTGGAATATTGGAATGAAAACAATCTCTTATCATCTAACTCAATAATACCGACCAGGGTTTGCTCGAAAAAAACATTCAAACTTTCCACTGTCAGCTGTCCCCCCGTTTAATGAGATGCAGCTCAAGACCAAGACCGTTTAAAACTTCAAATATCTTACCGATTTGAGCGGTTGCTTTACCTTTTTCGAGTTCCAATACGAACTTCCTGCCAACATCGGTAAATTCTGATATCTCTTTTTGGGTCAAGCTCAGAATTTTACGTTCTTTGCAAATAGATCGCCCCAGCTCTTTAGGGTTATTAATTCTTGTTGATGGTTTCAACTTATTCTCCTTTTTAAAGTTTCCGATCAGGGACTTTTAACATCATTTTAAGAGAGAATCAAGGAAAAGTTTCCGATCAGGGACTTTCCTTGTTTTTTTGACAGCCCTGTTTTAAAAGTTGCCGTTCGGGGACTTTACAAAGAGTCATTGTATAGTTTTCTGTTTAGTATTCAAAAATGAATTGCCCCCTACCCTATTCACTCATAAGAGTTATCCACGTCCCCTAGATCCGATTTATTACCCTATTCAAGCCGTGCCCCCGCTTTTATTAGAAAAGGCGCCAGTCTTCAATTGACTCAGAATACCAAAACAGATCGAGAAATAATTGGAAAATTGGCCATAGGACTGTGACAAAATAGAATTAGGCGGGTGAAAATTTTAAAATTGTTTGACAGATACTTTGTCCGATGATAGGAAAAACATACAATCGGGCAATAAGAGGCGTGCTTAACGAGATAAGGGAACAATGTCTCGAATCGTTAAAAAGAAGGTCACTGATTCTGTTTTGAAAGAAATTCGTCGCATGATTACCAGTGGCGAAATTCGAAAGGGCGACAAACTGCCGAATCAGAATGAATTTGCCGCTCAACTGGGGGTGAGCCGCTCCTCTCTGAGGGAGGCACTTCATACCCTGGCGCTGTTTGGGGTCATTGAGCAGCGTCCGGGGGTCGGTACTGTAGTCCGCGACCAAACGCAGGCCTTTTTTACCGGCGATTTTGATCTCCCTTTAATTTCAGACGCTCAGGGTGTCAAGGACCTGATCGAAGCACGACGGGTAATTGAGCTCGATATGGTGGAATTGGCCGCAGATCGGGCCAGTGATGCGGAGTTGGAAAGTTTGGGGCGCGTCTTGGAAGAAATGACCCGGATGGTCGAGACCGGGCGTGTTGAGGACTACGGCAATACAGATATCCATTTTCATGACACTATCGCCCAAGCGGCGCACAATCGATTTCTGCTGCATCTTTTCACGGCCATTCGTCAATTTTTGGATCAATTCATCAGAGAATCATTCATTCTTATGCCGGAAGTCGTAGGCATTTCACAACAGGGCCACCATGGTATCTTTGATGCCATGAAGAACAGGGATAAAAAACGGGCTGTTGAAGAGATGATTAAACATATTGATTTGGGTCAGAAGGCGATGGCGAAGTTGCACCAGGGGGAGAGGGACTCGCATCGATTAAGCCAAAGAGATGGGAATTAGAGAGGACATCAATGAAATTGAAAGACAAAGTTGCGATTATCACAGGTGGCGGTTACGGTATTGGACGGGTTATCGCTTTGGGATTTGTTGCCGAAGGGGCCAGGGTCTGCATCGCTGCGCGCACCAAAGACAGGTTAGAGGATACGGCTCGCGAAATTGAGGCAGTGGGTGGCCAGGTGTTAACGGTTCAGGCTGACATCGCCCGGGAAGAGGATGTCGAGTCGATGATTGCCCAAACGGTGGAACGCTTCGGCGCATTGGATATCCTGGTCAACAACGCCGCTGCTGAAGGGCCTACACTGCCTATCCATGAAATGGACAGTGAAGATTGGAGGCATGTGGTCGACGTAAATCTCAATGGCCTCTTCTATTGCACAAAACATGCTCTCAGAACCATGATCCCCAGGAGAAGCGGAAACATCATAAACATCGGCTCCATTGCCGGAGTATACGCTTACCCGATGCGCACGCCGTATAATGCGACCAAGTGGGCCATAGGCGGAGTAACTCAAACCATTGCTGCCGAGGTTGGCCCTCACAATATCCGGTGCAACTGCCTCTCTCCGGGCCCAACCGAGGGGGAACGCTCCTATCGAGTAATACAAAAAAGGGCTGACGCATCGGACAAGACTTTTGATGAAATGAAAAAGTGGTACGAAGATCAGATCCCTCTCAGGCGATTTATTCGTGCCGAAGAAGTGGCGAGCACTGCGGTTTTCCTTGCCAGCGATGATTCCAGCGGCATCACAGCCCAGCACTTCTGTGTCTCTGGTGGGATTGAGGTCCTTTGATCTAACAGGAAAGGAGGCGTGATGTTTACAGGGGGTCGAATCAGCCACATCTGTTTTGATGTAGAGAATATAGAAGAAGCCGCAAAGTCCTATAGCCATCTCTTGGGAGCTGAATGCTCCGAGGTAGTGACCGTTCCGCTGGAAGATGGGGCTGGGGTTGTCAAGACGGTTTTTTTCCATCTCGATGGGGGTTCCATTGAACTCGTTGAACATCACTTCCCTCCCTCCTGGGGGGACACACCGCTTAAAACCGGTCCTGGATTTCATCACGTGGCAATGGAGGTGTCAGCGCTCGACGAAGCTCTGAGCGGGTTGGAAAAACAGGGCATCAGACCTCTACCCAAGTTCCCGATAAAAACACCCCACGGCCGAATTGCCTTTTTAGACCCGAAACAGACCGGGGGTATCTTGTGGGAAGTGGCTGAAAAAAAAGGGGCCGGCAGTGAATAGAACATTGATCGAAAATGCCCTGGTCGTGACCATGGACCCAGGCAGAAGGGTTATTGAAAACGGCGCAGTTCTCATTGAAGGCGAAAGAATCCTGGCAGTTGGAAAATCCGATCAGGTGAAATCCGATTTTCAATTCACCCAGTTCATCGATGCACAGGATAAGGTTGTTCTGCCTGGTTTTGTCGACACCCACGTTCATCTCTCAGAACATATCTGCCGGAGCATGATTCCGGACGATGCCGAAGATTGGATGCCAAACTGGCTGCTGCCAATCTACGCCAGCCTGACGGCAGAGGATGAATATTACGCTTCCATGTTGGCGTTTATAGAGATGGTGCGGTCCGGGACGACTACTTTTTGTGAGGCCGGCACATGCGTCCATCCCGAAGAAGCCGCTGTTGCTATGCAGAAAGTCGGGATCAGAGGCGTCCTTGGCCGTTGGACCTGGGACCTGCGTCCAGAGCCAGGCAAACTTCGTCAGAGCACGGATGAGGCCCTCGCGAATAACGCACAGTTGATTGAATTCGTAGATAAGCTGGGTGATAGTAGAATTCAGTGCTGGCCATTGGTGTTGGGGATGGATACCGCATCGGATGAATTGATGACCGGTGCCAAGGAGCTGGCTGATAAGCACGGACTCGGCTTGGGATTTATGCATGCATCGAGCATTCCTTCCATGGAAACAGTCGATACTATCAAATCGTTAAGGCATTTCGCCGATTTGGGTGTGCTGGATCGAAACGTCAAGATTACACACATGGTGTACACGGATGAGGACGACTTAGACATTTTAAAAGAGAACAACGTTAAAGTAACTCACTGCCCAACAGCGGCCATGAAACATTGCAAAGGGCTCAGCAGGTATGGCAAATTTCCCGAAATGAAAGATGCCGGGATCTGCGTCTCCTTGGGGGCCGACAGCGCTAATGGATCTGACCATGTCAACATGTTGAGGCTTATGCACATAGTCGCTCAGATTTACAAAGACTCGCATATGGACTACAGCGTTTTTCCAGCGGAAACAGTCCTGGAAATGGCGACTTTGGATGGGGCCGAGGCTTTACTTTTGGAAGACCAAATCGGCTCAATCGAAGAGGGGAAAAAGGCCGATCTGGTCGTTTTTAGCCGCAATCATCCGGAATGGCGCCCTTTGATTAATGTTGCTAACAACCTGGTCTATGCCGTTACCGACCGTAGCATAGAAAGTGTTTTCATATCCGGAAAATTGATTCTTGATCAAGGTCGGATGGTCGCCATTGATGAGGAAAACATTTACGCTAAGGTCGAAAATTTGAGTCGTAAGCTGATGGATCGAGCAGGGATTCGTCCCATACTCAAGTGGCCTTTGATTTAAATCGATAGTGTTATATCAGATAAGGCACTGGGTTCAGAAAAGATAAACAAAATACCGGGGAGTTTTTTTGTCATTGTGACAAAGACCCAAATGGAATCAAAGAGTGGTTCACGGAATTTATTACCACCAAACACGAAAGGAGATCGAAATGTTTACAGGTAGAAGATTAGCGTTAGGTGTCGCGATGTTGTTTGTATTAACGGTAGGGTTTGCCGGGCTTGTAAAGGCCGAGACGACTGTGCTGCGAGTGGGGAATTGGGTCCCTCCATTTCATCTGATTACCAAAGACATATTGGTGCCCTGGACCAAGGCCATCGAAAAGGAATCGGGGGGCACACTTAAATTTGAAATCATGTCCTCCGCCTTGGGTCGTCCTAACACCTATTGGGATCTGGTCGTGGATGGGGCCATCGATGTCGGCTGGGGCGTCTCGGGTCACAACTCTGGCCGTTTCACCATGACACAGGTTATGGACCTGCCGTTTATGTCACCTGACCCGTGGGCCGGCTCAGCTGCCATGTGGCTGACCTATGAAAAATACGGACATCTGTACGGCGAACACAAAGGGGCTAAGGTGGTCGGTCTGTACGCCCATAGCAATCCCAATCTGAACATGCGAGATGCCGCTATTTTGAAAGTTGAAGATCTGAAGGGGAAGAAGATTCGCGTCGGCGGAAACATGACGGGAAAAATAGTTAGTATGTTAGGCGGGACACCGGTTCAACTGCCGCCGACAGAGGCCCAACAGGCCATGGCAAGAGGCGTGGCGGACGGGATCACTTTTCCGGCTGAATCCATTGCTTTTTTCAAAATCACTCCGGTCATTAAGAATGCGACTCACATCCCCGGCGGTCTGTACACCGATACCTTTTGGATGGCCTTCAACGAGGCCAAATGGAACAGCCTGAGTGACCAGCAACGGAAAGCCATTTTGAAACATTCCGGTCTTGGCATCGCGATGCTGGCTGGGTGGGCTTGGACCAACGGCGACTACGTCGGCATGGCGGATATGGAAAAGGCAGGTGTGAAGTTCCACACTCTGTCGGATTCCGAAATAGCGAAAATGAAAACAACTCTCGAGCCACTGACCGATGAATGGATAGCTGAAGCCAAAAAGCGCGGTCTGCCTGCTCAGGAGATATATGATTATGCCAAAACTATGGCCCATGAATACCGGGCCAGCAGGTAAAGACAATCTTCTATGAACGACCAGAATAACAAGGCACTGGGCGCCGCTGTAAAGCGGCGTCCTTCTGTCATAAAACTGATGAACCAGGTTCTCTCATGGGTCTCCGGAGGCATGGTAGGGATACTCATGTTCCTTATCTTCGCGGATGTGGTCGGTCGCTACGTCTTCAACAAGCCGATCTTCGGGGCCTATGAACTGGTTGAGGTGCTGATGGGTTGGATAATATTCGCAGGGCTTCCCATAGTATCTCGGAAGGAGGGACACATCACAGTTGACTTCCTCTCCGCATTTCTCCCCGATCGCCTGAAGTCGTTTCAGAAGATCGTTGTGAATCTTTTATGTGCCGTCACCGGGGGGGTAATGACCTGGCGGATCTGGGTTTATGGCGCTCGTTTGACAAATGTGAACGAGACAACACTAGAGCTGCAGATCTCCAAGGGCGTGATAGCTCAAGCCATGGCTGTCATGCTGGCCTTGACGACGTTGGCCTTCATTTTGAACTCTTGGGATTCAATGAAAACACGTAAGTTCGCCCCCGATAAGGAATAGATTGCTGTGGGAAGCTTCGAAATATCGTTGATTGGTTTTGGTGCGATGCTCTTTCTTATGGCGCTGGGCATGCCCATCTCTTTTGCCATGCTGATCGTTGGGTCATTGGGGATATCAAGTATCGTCGGGATAAAAGCGGCACTGGGTATGCTCGGTCAGTTGCCGGTCTCGATAACGATGAACTACGAATTGAGCGTCGTCCCCATGTTCGTCCTCATGGGCACATTCGTTAACCGGGCTAATCTGTCGCGGGATCTTTACGATGCCGCGCATGCTTTTCTTGGCCATCGGAGGGGAGGGTTAGCCATGGCCACCGTTGTGGCCTGTGGAGGATTTGCTGCGGTGTGTGGTTCATCTCTGGCTACGGCAGCAACCATGGCCAAGGTCGCCATGCCCTCTATGAGGCGTTACGGCTTCAGCGACACCCTGGCAGTTGGTTCCATCGCCGCCGGCGGGACACTGGGGATTCTCATCCCGCCATCGGTCATCCTGGTCATATACGGAATCATGACCGGGACGGATATCGGTAAGCTTTTCTTAGGAGGGATCCTGCCCGGCCTATTGACGATTGGCCTGTATATGCTAACCATCGCCATAACGACTACCATCAATCCTGCCTCGGGACCGCGTACGGAGCGCATTGGATTTGCAGAGCGATTTCGGCGTTTAAAACGAGTTACCGCCATGGTCTTTCTCTTCCTTTTCATCATCGGGGGGATTTACCTGGGCATCTTCACCCCAACCGAGGCTGGGGGTGCCGGGGCCTTTGGCGCCTTAATCTTTGCTCTGTGGAGACGGGCGCTGACGTTCAGCGTTTTTATGGAGTGCCTTTTGGAGACGGCCAAAATGACAACGATGCTGTTTATCGTATTGGTTGGGGCGATCATCTTCTCTAATTTCGTAAATCTGGCCGGGCTTCCCGAAGCGCTCTCCAAACTGATCACTAGCCAGGGAGTCGGTCCGATGGGCGTCATCTTCAACATGATGATGGTCTATCTGCTACTGGGCTGTTTCCTTGATTCCCTGGCCATGATATTACTAACTGTGCCCATTTTCTTCCCCATTGTGTCGGGACTTGGATTAAATCCCATCTGGTTCGGTATTGTGGTTGTGATGATCTCCGAGCTCGCACTGATCACGCCACCGGTCGGTATGAACCTCTTTGTGATCAAAAGTACCGTCGAGGGTGTAACATTGCCCACCATTTATAAGGGGATCATTCCATTTGCCATTGCCGACGTGGTTCGAATCACAGCGGTTATCCTTTTCCCGGGTATCCCTTTGCTGCTGCCCAGGCTGGCAGGTTAGGGAGTAATCTGCTTTTCCCCACTTGACGTTCGAAAAGAAAAAACCATCCTGTATAGCGAAAGCATGAGGCCTACAAGCTGTGTTCACCGGACAGCTTTCCCAGTACCCTGCAGCAGCGGCAGCCTTTCATAAATCTTCAAGGGTTGGGATAACCCTTTTACCGGAGGTCGGAGGAGACCCCTTATGGACAGAGTATTTGTGACCCGCGAAATTCCATCGGCAGGACTGAATCTTTTGGCTGACAGAGCTGAGGTGATCGTCTCACCTTTCGACCGGGAGTTGACGCCTCAGGAAATTGTCGAAAGGACAGCGGACTGCAAGATATTGGTATGTACGCCAGCCAATAAAATAGGGGCTTTCCTATTTAATAAGCGGCCCCAAATCAGGCTGGTAGCCAGCTTTGGAGCCGGTGTGGATCACATCGATCTCGAAGCAGCCAATGAGTACGATGTTATTGTAACAAACACGCCGGGTGTGCTTTCTGCGACAACTGCCAACATGGCCATGGCACTTATCCTGGCACTTACCCGCCGTCTACTTGAAGGCGACCAACTTCTCAGAGCTGGCGGCTTCAAGGGTGTCCACCCGTTATTCATGCTGGGCACAGATCTGGCAGGGAAGGTCCTGGGTATCTATGGACTTGGACAAATCGGGCTCAGTCTGGCGCGCAGAGCCACAGCCTTCGGGATGGAAATACTCTATCATAACCGCAACAAACGTCTTGAAGTCGAGTCGGAATTGAGGGCACAATGGGTCGGTTTTGACGAGTTGTTGGAGAAAGGCGACATCATATCCATTAATGCGCCCCTAACCGATCAGACCCGGGGCATTTTTAACTACCAGGCGTTCTCTCGTATGAAGCCGGATGCATTTTTCATCAATACGGCGCGCGGGTCGATACACAATGAGGCGGATCTGGTCAAAGCCTTGGATGAAAAGCTTATTGCAGGGGCAGGTCTTGATGTCTACGAACACGAACCCCAGGTTCATTCAGGCCTTCTAAAGATGAAAAACGTCGTTTTAGCTCCTCACCTGGGCACAGCTACCGATGAGGTGCGAACCAAAATGTCCCTCTTGGCAGCTGAAAATGTCATCTCCTTTCTTGATGGGCGAAGGCCACCAAATCGCGTAGAGTGAACCCGGTGTACCTCCACGGAATGGCGTCGAGGAAACTTGAATCGGAGCCACCCAATCTATAGCGTTTTAAACTCAAATTTTATGCAAAGTTAGGGTTGACTCAATTGTGGGGCCATGTGTATCATTCCATGATAGACAAGTGGCAAGTATAATGGGCTGAAATCGCAAGGTATTTGGAAATACACGAAGGAAATGGAAGAGGCAAATAATGGCAACAAAATCCACTGCTAAGGACAAGGTTGTACTATACGAGCAACTGAAAGACACCTTTGACGATCTGCACGTAGGTGTATTCACTGTCGATTCAAAAAGAAGGCTAACCTCTTTTAACCGAACCGCGGAATTGCTTACCGGGTATGCTGAAAGAGAGGTCCTAGGGAAGTATTGCTATCAGATTTTTGATAATAAACTTTGCTATGGTGACTGTAAGTTTCGGGAGGCAGTCGAGGCAGACCAGAAGTCGTTACGTTTCAATCTTGAGTTTACCGACCGCCAGAACAAAAAACAGCTAATTACAAAAATTGTCACCCCACTCTATGATGCGGATCGGAAACTCAAGGGCTGTATGGAGGTTTTTCAAAGCCATAGCACATTTGAAGAACTGGTTAGTAGAATTCGATATGAAGATCGCCGACTAAAGATCATTTTGGATAATCTGGATATTGGTGTGTTTACCACTACACGAGGAGGGCATGTCACTTTTTTTAACAGGTTTGCAGAGACCATCTCCGGCCGCAAACGAGAGGATGTCTTGGGCAGGCCCTGTACAAACTTTTTGGGCGGAGAGCGTGGTAGTGACGCTGTGTTGTTACAACAATGTATCGGAGATGGTAAGCCAAGATCAAACAATCAAGGTGTGATCATTGCAAAGGACAAACGTGCTGTACCAACCCGGGCCAATTATATGGCACTCAGAAATGAACAAGGTTATATTGTGGGCGGGCTTGCAACAATCCAAGATCTTTCCGTGATCCATCAACTAAATCGTGCCATCAAGGATCGCTACACCCTTGCCGATATGATCGGGAAGGCTCCCTCCATGCAGAAAATCTTCGAAATCTTGCCCGTGGTGGCAACCAGCGAGGCAACGGTCCTTATTGAAGGCTCAACCGGGACAGGCAAAGACCTTCTCGCCAAAGTGATCCACAATATAAGTAACCGTGCCAAAAAACCGTTCGTCAAAGTCAACTGTGCGGCCCTTCCGGATAATCTCCTGGAGTCAGAGATGTTTGGGTATGTCAAGGGGGCATTTACCGGGGCTGAGCGGGATAAGCCAGGCAGGTTTCAAGAAGCCCATAAAGGTACTATTTTTTTAGATGAGATTGGAGATCTCCCATTGTCTCTTCAGGGAAAACTGCTTCGTGTCCTCGAAGATAAGGAGTTCTACTCCCTGGGGAGCCGAAAGACTACAAAAGTGGACGTAAGGATCATTGCCGCCACTAATCAGGGTCTGGAAAGACAAGTGGAAATGAAGAAGTTCCGAAAAGATCTATTTTATCGGATCAACGTCATACGGTTCGAATTACCTCCTTTGGTGGAGAGGAGAGGTGACATCCCGCTTCTCATTTACCATATCCTGAAACAGCTGAGCACATTAAAAAGCGCCAAGGCCGACAGGATTTCAGAGAATGCCATGGAAATACTGCTCAACTATGATTACCCCGGTAATGTGAGGGAACTTGAAAATATACTGGAACATGTCTTGATCATATGCCAAGGCAAAATAGCCGAGCGAAAACACCTGCCACTTTTTCTCCAAAAAGGTATTTCCCCCACCATATCCCCTGTCGCCCCCGACAAAGAAAACGGCCCTGATATTGGACACCATGAGAAGCGCCTGATTTTTGAGGCCCTTTCAAAAAATGACTGGCACAGAGGCAGGACGGCAAGTGAGCTCCATATGGACAGATCCACCCTCTGGCGAAAAATGAAGCGGTATGGAATATCTCGCTGAAACCAAACTCTCTGGTTTACCACAGGGTACCAAGACGTTGCGTTGTGCAACGTATGTTGCAGTTTTGTCGTATACAATTTAACGTCCTGATATTAAACGAGTTATTCTGCTAAAAAATCGAATCTTCCCTTCAATATATTGCATAATTGCAACATATCCCCCCTCTTTTAATGTCCAAATTTTTCCCGCAAACTTTAACTAATTGAAATTGCAGCATGTTCCGGCCTTGGCACAAGATATGCTTAGGATCCAAAGAGCTGGTTGTGGCAAAAAAAATTAGCCGATAGCTGCAGGAGTCGTCGTTATGAAAAAAAAGCGGATTCTCATAGTGGATGATGAAAACGATATGAGGGTTTTTCTTTCAACCCTGTTGGAGACTAACGGGTACATACCGATTGCGGTTTCGGATGGCTCAGAAGGTATCCGCATGGCTAGAAAGACAAGACCGAAACTCATAATACTGGATGTGATGATGCCAAAAATGAGCGGTATCCAAATGTACCGAGAATTGCGGGCAGATGAGGAATTAAAGCATATACCAATCATAATGCTTTCCGGTATTGCAAAGAAGACGTTTTTCCATTCACAACGCCTGCTGAACTCTTATGACGGACAATCTATTCCGGAACCGGAAGTCTATATTGAGAAACCTCCTGAAGCGGAAGAACTTCTTGAATCAACAAGGGAGCTATTAGACAGATAGAGATTGTTACTACTGATATTTGGAAACATTTTTTTTGCGACAATTCTGAATGATAGCACAGGGTTTGTTATGACTCGTTTATCAAAATTTTGAGGCTGAATGATGTCTAGGAGAATCGGTTTTTTTATCTGTCATTGCGGTGTAAATATTGCTGGTAAAGTCCGGGTGGAAGAGGTCGCAGAGTTCGTCAGGGGTCTGAAAAATGTGGTAGTAGCCCGTGATTATAAATTTATGTGTTCAGACCCTGGTCAGGAGATGATCGAGAAGGACATTCGAGAACTTGACCTCAACCGAGCGGTGGTAGCTTCATGTACCCCCAGGCTTCATGAGAAGACCTTCCAGGGGGCTTGTCAACGGGGAGGCATCAATCCCTATTTTTTCCAAATGGCATCTGTCCGCGAACAGGTATCCTGGGTTACAGAAGATCCCGACGATGCGACCAGAAAGGCAAAAACCCTGGCTGCAGCGGCTGTAAACAGGGTCAACCATCATCAGAGTCTGGCCCCCCGCGAGGTAGACGTCCATCCGGATGTCTTGGTGGTGGGAGGCGGCATTGCCGGCATGCAGGCATCCCTTGATATCGCCAACGCAGGGCACAAAGTCTATCTTGTTGAAAGACAACCCACGGTGGGAGGCCATATGCTTCAGTTTGACAAGACCTTCCCCACCCTGGATTGCGCCGCCTGTATCGGGACGCCAAAAATGGTCTCGGTGGGACAGGATCCTAACATAGAAGTTTTGACATATAGCGAGGTGGACGAGGTTTCCGGCTACATTGGCAACTATACGGTGAAAGTCCGTCGTAAACCTCGCTACGTAAAGGAGGGGAGTCTGTACCGGGTGCGGCGAGTGCGCACTTGTTTGCCCGATAGAGAGACCAAGTGAATGGGATGAAGGTCTCGCCAACAGAAAGGCAGCCTATCGATCCTTTCCCCAGGCAGTACCCATCACCTTTGTCATTGACAAATTGGGAACCGCCCCTTGTAAAGCCACCTGCCCCGCCCACGTGAGCATCCAGGGTTATGTCGCCCTCATCAACCAGGGCAAGTACACGGAGGCCCTCAAGCTTTTTAAAGAAGCCCATCCATTTCCCGCCATCTGTGGCCGGGTCTGTCATCACCCGTGTGAGGAGGTTTGCACCCGCGGCGATGTGGATAAACCCATTTCAATCCAGTATCTCCACCGTTTTATCGCTGACCTGGATCTCTCGGCCGACACACGATATGTACCCGGAGGTGGAAGAACGCCGAGATGAGAAGGTGGCCGTAATTGGTTCGGGTCCTGCAGGTCTTGCAGCCGGATACAGTCTGGCGCGGCAAGGTTACGGGGTCACCGTGTTTGAAAAACTCCCTGTACTGGGGTGGGCATGATGGCCGTGGGTATCCCTGAATATCGTCTGCCCAGAGATATCCTGGCCGCCGAGATCAAGGTGATTGAGGAACTGGGGAGTGGAGATCAAGAGGGGTGTGACCTTTGGCGAAGACATCACAATCGACAGCCTCAAAGAGGAAGGCTATCAGGCCATTTTTCTGGCTACGGGACTGCACCTCAGCCGCGAGTTGAACGTGGAAGGCGAAGGCTTCCCCGGCGTCCTCAAAGGGGTCGATTTCCTGCGTGACGTGGCCCTGGGAAATGAGGTGAGCCTGGGGGAAAGGGTGATTGTCATCGGCGGCGGCAATGTGGCCATTGACGTGGCCCTTTCGGCACAGCGCAAGGGCGCGGAAGAGGTAACCCTGGTTTGTCTTGAAAAACGGGAAGAGATGCCTGCCTGGGGTTATGAGATAGAAGAGGCGCTTGAAGAAGGTGTCACCATTGTCAACAGCCTCGGACCCGAGAGATTCCTGGAGGAGACAGGAAAGGTTTCAGGCGTAAAATTCAAGCGATGCACCGCTGTATTTGATGAGAACGGGGCCTTTAACCCCACCTACGATGAAACAGACCTAAAGACGCTGGAGGCCGATACGGTCATTGTTGCCATTGGACAGGCGGCGGACCTCTCTTTTGCCAAAAAGGAAAATATGGCAATAACCGCCAGGGGCGGTCTGGAAGCAGACCCCGTGACCTTTCAGACCCCCGTAAAGGGTGTTTTTGCCGGTGGTGATGTCTTTTATGGTCCTCGATCCGTTGTGGAGGCGGTGGAGTGTGGCAAGGAGGCTGCCGAAAGCATTCATCGTTATCTAAACGGCCTTGATCTGGAGGAGGGACGGGAGAAGGACTGGTCCTATGAAAAGCCTGCTACAGAGGACGTACAGAATATGCCCAGGGTAGAGATGAGCAAGACATCCCCGGATGGGCGAAAAGGAAATTTTGGAGAAATTGCCCTTGGCTTTAACGAAGAAGAGGCCAAGGCCGAGGCGGAAAGATGTCTTGAGTGCGGTATCTGCTCGGAGTGCTATCAGTGTGTGGAGGTCTGTGAACCCAAGGCCATCGATCACGAGATGAAGGCCGAAGAATTGGAAATAGATGTAGGTACCATTATCGTGGCCACCGGATATGACGTCATGGATCCGAGTCCAATGGTCCAGTTCGGTTACGGAAAATACCCGAATGTCTTTACAAGCCTGGAATTCGAGCGGCTAAATAACGCAACCGGGCCCACGAGCGGTCAGATTCTCATGAAAAACAAGGCGGGGGAATTTACCAAGCCACCGGAGAGCGTTGCCATTCTTCATTGTATCGGCAGCCGGGATGAAAACTACCATGAATATTGCTCCCGTGTCTGCTGTATGTATGCCCTCAAATATGGCCATCTTATCCACGACAAAGTGGGACACCACGCAAATGTTTATGACTATTATATCGACATGCGCTGCTTCGGCAAAGGGTATGAAGAGTTCTACAAAAGATGTCAGGAGGAGGGGATCAATTTTATAAGGGGCAAACCTGCAGAAATAACAGATGTAGCCATCCGACCGGAAGAGGAAGGCAAATTGATTGTTATTGGTGAAGATACCCTTGTGGGTAAGTGTTACAGGACCCCCGTGGATATGGTCATCCTTTCCGTAGCTATGGAGGCCAGAAAGGACGCTTTGGAGGTCGGCAGGATCTTTGGGATCAACCAGGGCCAGGACGGATTCTTTCTGGAAGAGCACCCCAAAATGGCCCCCATGTCTACTGCTACGGACGGTGTCTTTCTGGCCGGTGCGTGCCAGGCACCCCGAGACATCCCCGATACTGTGGGACAGGCCTCCGGTGCCGCATCCCAAGCCCTTCAGCTGGTCACGCGTGGAAAGGTTGAGATTCCCTCCACCATTTCCTGGATTGATCCGAACATATGTGCTGGTTGTCAGACATGTATAAAACTCTGCGCATACTCGGCTATTGATTTTGATGAGCGAAGAGGGGTGTCGGTCATCAATGAAGCCTTGTGTAAGGGCTGTGGGAGTTGTTCAGGATTCTGCCCCAGCGGTGCCGCCCGCAGTAAACATTTTAACAACAAACAGGTCTTTGCAGAGATAGACGGTATCATTGATGCCATTGCAGCGGTTGGCATCTAGTGGATCTGGAAAAGGGGATTATTTGACGTGGAGGCAAACATGGGAGAGTACGAACCAACAATTATCGCTTTTGTATGTAACTGGTGTACCTATACAGCGGCGGATCTGGCAGGGACTTCGAGACTTGCCTATCCTTCCAACACGCGTTTAATCAGGATGATGTGTACCGGGATGGTAGACCCCAAATACGTAATCAAGGCACTTCTGGAAGGGGCAGACGCCGTACTCATAAGCGGTTGTCATCCAGGAGACTGTCACTATATCAACGGAAATTTCAAGGCCCGGAGGCGCGTCAAATTGCTAAAGGAAATCTTGCCACATTTTGGGTTTGACGAGCGTCGAGTAAGGCTCGCCTGGATAGGCGCCAGTGAAGGGGTAGACTTCGCCAGAACTATGCGGGAAATGGCAACAGAGATAAAGGAACTCGGACCCACTGAGGTCAGGGAGCAAATGGTGTTGTGATTCTAGCCTCCGTCCCATAAGGCGTGTGCGCCGGAGGGATTATGGGTTTTGAATTTCGCACTGACAAGCATCAGGGGTCAAAGAAGCGGCTAATGATGATTTGAATTAGGGAGGAGATTAATGGCCAAGACAGTAAAAATAGAGGTTAAGGAACAGAACCTCCTTACCACGCTACAGAGTTTTTTTAAGACACTTCTCCAGGACGGGGATATGGATGCCCTTTTGCTTCCCCAGCACCTCCCAATGAAGAATTCGGTGATGCCTACCTTGGTAGCTGATCCGGAGAAAATCGATGGCGTCGATCCCTTGGCGCCCGTGTTTCCAATGAATGGTGCAAAAGTGGTTTCCAAGCTTACCCGGCGGCCTTTGGATGAAAAGATCGCGGTGGTCCTGCGCCCCTGTGAAATTCGAGCATTTATTGAATTGGTGAAACTAAAACAAGGGGAAACTGAAAATGTGGTTCTTATAGGTATGGACTGCTATGGTGCTTACGGAAATGTCGACTACACCCGTTTTGCAGGTGATGAGGGTAGGGATGCCTCTTTGCGGTTTTATGAAAATGCGGTTTCCGGAAAAGGCACTGCATGGGAGGACATTGATATTTCTCCGGCGTGTAAGGCCTGCGAACACCCTGTACCGGAACACGCTGATATGGTGATCGGGTTCTTAGGCGTAGATACCAAAGATCATCTTCTGCTGAAGGCGATCACAACATCGGGTGAAAACTTGCTGGAGAAGTTGGGACTCCCTGATGGAGAAGAGACCGAAGATCGCAAAAAGGCCATAGAGGATTTGGTTTCAAATCGCATTTCCTATCGGGATAAGATGTTTGACGAGACCAGCGAGGCAACGTCAGATATCAAAAAACTCACTGCCTATCTTGGGAACTGTGTCAACTGCTACAACTGCAGAGTGGCCTGTCCTGTTTGTTATTGCAAGGAATGTGTGTTTGTAACCGATGTCTTTGACCATGAACCCTCCCAATACCTAAAGTGGGCCAAACGAAAAGGAATCATAAAGATGCCCACGGATACGGTCTTTTATCACATGACCAGATTGGCTCACATGAGCACGGCTTGCATCGGATGCGGCCAGTGTTCAAACGCTTGTCCCAACGATATCCCGGTAATGGAGATATTCCGGACAATTGCTAACTATACGCAGAAGGCCTTTGATTACGAGGCTGGTCGGAGTCTGGAGGATGAACCGCCACTGTCTGTATTTAGGGAAGTGGAGTATAAGGAACTCACCGGCGGAAAAGATTAGATCCATTTGGTATTGCGGTGGAATTTCCGGTTTTTCAGACTCGCGATCGGCAATGTAAAGTGAGGTAAAATATGAAAAAAAAGATCGGCTCGACTTTGGTAGTGGGAAGCGGAATCAGCGGTATTCGATCTGCCCTTGATATGGCAGAACAGGGCTACCAAGTGACGCTTATTGATAAGGCTCCTCATCTGGGTGGGGTTCTTACTCAGCTGGATTATCAATTCCCCACTGATCATTGCGGCATGTGCAAGATGCTCCCTTTGGTAGAAAGGGATTCTTCCTCCCAGTATTGCCTTCGCAAGGGTCTGTTCCACGAAAACATCGACATAAGGCTCTCCACCGAACTTGTGTCCATGGAGGGTGAGCCGGGAAAATTTCAGGTAACGTTGCGTCAAGAAACTTCAATGGTTGATCAGGAACGATGTATCGGTTGCGGCGAATGCGCCGGGGTCTGCCCGGTCGAAGTCCCTGATCTGTTCAATGCCGGTCTGACAAAGAGAAAAGCGATTTATCTCCCGATTCCCCACAACATTCCGAACTCATATGTTGTTGATATGATCGCCTGCACACATTGCGGTGCGTGTGAAAAGATTTGCCCAACCCAGGCTATTGACTTTGGAAAGGAGAAACGAAAAAAATTCCGTATTCTTGTGGTGGACGATGAACTGATCGTTCGCGATTCCCTCAGGGAATGGCTTCTGGATGAGGGTTTTGAGGTTCACATGGCTGAATCAGGGGCCGAGGCCCTCGAAAAAATATCTGAGGAGCATTTTCATCTAAAGCTGCTTGATATCAAGATGCCGGGTATGGATGGTGTGGAAGTGCTCAAACGTACAAAGGAGATTCGCCCCGATCTCCCTGTGGTGATGATGACCGCCTACGCCACCGTTGAGACAGCGGTAGAGGCCATGAAAATAGGCGCCCACGACTACCTGATGAAACCTTTTGACCCGGATATTCTTATCCCTTTGATAGTCAATCTCTATCACGACATTCAAGGTGGAAACATGCAGGAGGTGGAAGTTGGATCTGTTATCCTGGCAGGAGGTTTTGATTCCTATGACCCCTTTGCCGGAAAGAATACTTATGGTTACGGTCTCTTTCCGAATGTAGTGACCAGTATTGAATTCGAACGGATGCTCAGTAGTAGTGGCCCCAATCCAGGAAAACTCATCAGACCGGGTGACGGTGAGGAGGTCCAAAAGATTGCCTGGCTCCAGTGCGTGGGGTCACGGGATAAGCAGGCAGAGGCAGACTTCTGTTCATCCGCCTGTTGTATGTTTGCTGTCAAAGAGGCTTTGCTGGCAAAGAAAAAGAGCGGGGGGGAAATCGATACAACCATTTTCTACATGGACATGCGTACATTTGGAAAGGATTTTCAACGCTACCGGGATCAGGCTGAAACTGAATCTGGAGTTCGCTTTGAAAGAAGCCGTGTGCATTCTGTTGAAACGACCGGAAAGGATGACGGACGGCTCCGAATAGCGTACGCAGACACGGCCGGCGAAAAGCATGTGGAAGATTTCGACATGGTTGTTCTGGCTGCCGGCCAGCGGCCGCCGTCAAGCACCCAGAAGATGGCAGAGATGTGCGGAGTGGGATTGAATCAATGGGGATTCTGCCAGACAGAGGGCTTTTCCCTTTCCCGTACGAGCCATGAAGGCGTCTTGGTGGGAGGATCATTTTCCGGTTTGAGGGATATATCCGAATCTGTTATCCAAGCGAGTTCAGCATCTCTCGAGGCCTCGAGAATTATCCATTCAAAGGGAGGTGGGCTTTCAGAAGAGTCTTTACCCGAAACCGGCGTCAGGGATGTCTCTAGGGAAATACCCCGAGTTCTGGCAGTGATATGTGGATGTGGGGGGTCGTTATCAAAATCAGTCAACCTGGATGAAATCTCCAACTGGCTTGAGGCAAAGGCTGGCGTTAGCGAAGTTCACATCATAGATAGCATCTGCACCCAAGATGGGTGGGATAATATCAAAGACACCCTCCAAAACAGTTTGGAAAATCGCGTCTTGATTGGCGCCTGTATGCCCTATGTCTATGCCAGAAAATTGAAAGAATTGGGTAGGGCCGCTGGACTCAATCCCCAGCTTATGGAGGTAGTGGATCTTCGCATGCTCGCCTTCCCCAGCGGGGACAAGGAGAATGATCTCCTAAAGCAAGAGATTCGGACAGTACTCTCCATGGGCATAGGGAAATTGAAAGGTATGGACCCATTGCCCGTGACCACTTCTAAGATTATTCAAAAGGCCCTGGTGGTGGGTGGTGGCATCGCCGGGCTGACCGCAGCTCTCGCCATAGCCGATCACGGTTTTGAGGTGATCCTGGTTGAAAAAACAGGGGAATTGGGTGGCAATCTGAGAACCCTCCACAGGACCATCGAAGGACATTCCCCCCAGGAATTGATGGCGGAAACCATATCCAAGGTGGAAAAACATCCTCTTATCAAAACCCACAAAGACACCAAGATAATATATTCTCAGGGACATGTGGGCAATTTTTCAACCTCTATTGAACAGGAAGATGGACAGGGCGAGACTATAGAACATGGGGTGACTGTCTTGGCCACCGGTGGTAAAGAGGCGGATACAAAGAGTTATTCGTATGGAGAGAGTGAGGCGATCCTCACCCAGCACGATCTTGAACAACGGCTGGCAGAGGGAACCGTGGCGTCTCCCGGTCTGGCCTCCGTAGTTATGATTCAGTGTGTGGACTCCAGGGAAGAGCCCCGCAACTATTGCAGCCGGATCTGTTGCCAATCAGCCCTCAAAAACGCGCTTTTTCTCAAGGAACAAGATCCTGGCATTGACATCTATATATTTTACAGGGACATGATGTCTTACGGTTTTATGGAAACCTATTTTACCCAGGCCCGAAAGGCTGGAGTAATCTTTGTACCATATGATGTAAACCAAAAACCCAAAGTGAATTTGGAAAATGGACGGCCAAAGCTTTCCGCTATTGATCCGATCTTGGGCAGAGAATGGGTTCTGCAGCCAGACCTTTTGGTTCTTAGTACTGGGGTCATCCCTGGCGATGGGCCGGGAGTGGCAGAGAAATTTGGTGTGACGGTCAACCAGGACGGATTTTATCAGGAGGCTGAATCCAAGTGGCGGCCTGTGGATTTTATCAAGGAAGGGGTATTTATGTGTGGGCTTGCCCATTCCCCCCGTTCCATTAAGGAAACAATCGCAATGGCCAATGCGGCCGCGCAGCGCTCCCTGAGGATACTGAATAGTGATAGATTGGCGGCCGGAAGCGTTGTAGCCGAGGTGCGCCACAGCCTTTGCTCTTTGTGCGAGCGATGCATCCCGTTCTGTCCCTATGAGGCCCGTCACCATAACGAAGACGAAGAAATGATTGTGGTAAATGAACTCATGTGTCAGGGCTGCGGTTCCTGTGCTGCGGTCTGTCCAAACAGCGCCTCGGTGCTTCACGGCTACAGCGACCAACAAGTATTCAGAGTGATCGATGCAGCACTCGAGAATGTTGCGTAGCGTCACATGTAATAAAGGAGATTGAACTAGATGGCCGAAAAACAGATTGATTTTGGCAAACCTGTTGGCGGATCTGATCTTTTGGAGTCTGTGCAAGAAAGTGTCAGGGCATGCATGCAATGCGGGACTTGTAGCGGTTCTTGCGCCAATTCGTTTGCCATGGATTTCACTCCCAGACATTTGTGGCGGTTGGCACAGCTCGGAGAGACGGACGAGATTTTTAACAGCAAGACCTTCTACCTTTGTTCGGCCTGCTATTATTGCACCCTTCGTTGTCCGCGTGGCCTAAAGCTTACCGAGGCCATGAGTGCCCTCAAACGATTGGCCACAACGCGAGGGATAAAAAGGCACAGACAAAGCAGTAAATTCTATGAAATATTTATAAAGACCGTTGAGCGCTATGGCCGGGTAAGAGAAATGGAATTTATCAATCGCTATTTCTTTTCCCTTAAAGATCCCTTGCTCCCCCTGGGGTTTGTCTCCCTTGGATTCAATCTGATGAAAAAACGGAAGATTCCCTTCCAACTGCCGATTCTGAAACCTGTAAGAGACCAAAACGGAAAAGTAAAATACTTTGAGGGAAGATTTGAAAGGCTTTTTCGCAAGGTTGAAGAACTGGAGGCCAGATAATGAACTATATCTATTACCCTGGCTGTTCGTTGGAAGCAACCGCTCTTGAATACAATTTATCCACCCAGGCGACAATGGGGGCGCTGGGTGCTGATCTGACAGAACTAAAAGACTGGACCTGTTGCGGGGCCAGCGCAGCTGAGGCCACCAGTTATCTTCTATCAATGGTCCTGGCAGCCCGCAACCTGGCATTGGCCGAAAAAATGGACGGCGATGCCGACATTATGATCCCATGCAGCGCCTGTTATTTGAACTTGAGGAAAGTAGAGGACCATGTTAAACAGGATAAAAAATTGTTGGATAAAATAAATGAAGCATTAAAGGAGGAGGGTCTTGAGTACAAGGGTGGTGTAAGGGTACGCCATTTGGTTGATGTAATCGTTAATGATTTTGATCCCGAAGCCATTGAACCTATGGTCAAGAATAAACTAACGGGTTTACGGGTAGCCACCTATTATGGATGCCAGGCCCTCAGACCCTATGTCGTCTACGATGATCCCGAACAACCCAGATCCCTTGAACCCCTCCTGCTTGCAGTGGGGGCCAGGGTGCACCCCTGGGAAATGGGTGCCAAGTGCTGTGGGGCGGCGCTGATGACGACCAAGAAAGATGTGGCCCTTGAACTCACCGGCACAATCCTTAAGGCCGCACAAGGGGCCGACTGCATTGTTACCGTCTGCCCCATGTGTGAAATGAATCTGGAGGCATTTCAGGAATCAATTTCTAAGACCAGAGGAGAGGATCTGAGGATCCCCGTACTCTACTTGCCTCAATTAATGGGTCTGGCGCTGGGTCTTTCCTCTGAAGAGATCAAACTGGAGATGAACCTTGCTATGACGGATGCCTTTAAGACCAAGGTAGCAGGTTAAGAAAAGGTCTTTTAATCGGCATATTAAATATTCGGGTTGGGAGACCCTGTGGTTTCTGATAACCCGCATTCCCTATTAGGAGGGATTAATGGAAGCACTAGTGATAGACAGAAAACAAAGCAAGCTACGGGTTGAACCCGAGTGGGCGGATGTATGTTTTACATGCGGGACCTGTGCCGGGGGGTGCCCTGTTACGGGTGTGGATGGTTTTGATCCACGGAAGGCAGTTCGCATGGCAGCGCTTGGGCTTGATCAGGAACTGGTTGATTCGCGTTTCCCCTGGATATGTACCCTGTGTGGCCGTTGTGAATATGCCTGTCCCCAGGGTGTTGAGATACTAAAGATGATGCGAAAGGCAAGAGGTCTTCGTGAGAGAGACAAGGTTCCCGGCCCCATCCACAAAGGTGTGGTAATGGATCTTGAGAGGGGGAATAATCTGGGTATTCCCAAAGATGATTTTCTTTTCCTCCTAGCCGATGTGGCAAAAGAGATGGACGAAGATGAGGGGTTTCCGGGTTTTTATGCACCTGTGGACAAAAAGGGTGCTAATATTCTTGTGACCATCAACTCCAAGGAGCCATTTGGGGAACCCGATGACCTGAAGTTTTGGTGGCGTATATTTTATGCTGCCAAAGAGGACTGGACCGTTCCGTCCGAGAACTGGGAGGGGGTCAACTGGGGTCTCTTCTCTGGTGATGATGAATCCATGAAGACCTTTGTTGGCCGGATTGTGGAACACCTGGAGCGATTGGAGTGTAAGACGCTGCTATTGCCCGAATGAGGCCACGCATACTTTGCGACCAGGCTTGGTCTGCAGAATTGGTTTCCCGAGGTCTTCGAAAAATACAGAGTGATATCAGTCCATGATCTATTAAAGGAGTATATAGAGACTGGGAGGATAAAGTTAGACAAGACGATCCATGAGGAATTGACGACCGTACATGACCCCTGCAATTATGGCCGTAAGAGCTTTAAAACCTTTGGTGACGGCTATTTAGAAGAACCCCGTTGGATCACCCGGCAGTGTTGTGAAAACTATGTTGAAATGAACCCGACCAAGATGAATAACTACTGCTGCGGTGCTGGAGGGGGTGCCTGGGCCATGCCCTATAATCAGGAGAGGATCTTTTACGGCCGTGAAAAGGCAAAACAGATAAAGGAAACGGGCGCAAAGATGGTCATTGCCCCCTGTCACAATTGTCGAGATCAGATCATGAAGTCCTTAAACAAGGAGTATGATCTGGGAATAGAGGTCAAGTATCTGTGGGAGCTTGTGGCGGATTCCCTGATTGTTGAGCCCTGGAACGAAGAAGAGATCAAGAAGGCCAATGAACTGAGGGATGCTCAGTATGAAAGGGATGATGTGGATTTAGACAAGGAATGGTGATAAAATTTTCTTGTTCCCATGCAATTCATGGTCTTTACCCCATTTCTCCCCTGGGAACCTTATGGTGACAGCAGTTCCTTTACCGGGTTCACTCCTGAGATCAATGGTTCCCTTATGTCGATCAATGATGCCCTGAACCGTTGAGAGGCCGAGTCCTATGCCTTTCCCCTCTCCCTTGGTGGTATAAAAACGGTCGAAGATATAAGGAATGTCTTCTCTTGCGATCCCGCATCCGGTATCTTTGACCTGTATTTGGACATACCCCTTCCCTGCCTCAAAAGAACAGCCAAGGGTAAGGGTACCCCCCCCGGGCATTGCATCTATGGCATTGAAGATGAGATTTATGATGCATTGCTGGATCTGATTGAAGTCACCCCATATGGGGGGGGGCGCAATGAACATCATCGGCTTTTATCCGGATGTTGTCGAGTGTGAGTTTGTGCTGGCTTAACATAATACATCTTTGGAGGAGATCGGCCATATCAATTTGAGTAAATCTTATTTCAGATTTTCGTGAGAAAGCGAGTAGGTTGGAAACTATTTTGGAACAACGTGTGGTTTCACTCTCGACAAGATCCAGATATCGTCGGAATTTTTCGATTTCTTCCGGTTTCAAAGTCTCTCGCTTAACGATCTTTATCATGAGCCGAATATAGTTAAGAATGCCTGCCAGCGGGTTGTTGATCTCATGAACCATGCTGGCAGCCAGCCTGCCCAGAGAAATCATCTTGTCTTGATGAAGGAGTTGGGTTTGATCGGAAAACTGCTGTTCAAGTTTTTTGACTTCTCTCAAATCTCTAAAAAACCCCACCACTCCGATCTCTTTGTTTTCTTCAAAAAGGACCCTCGCGGAAAGCTGGACCGGGATTTTTTTTTGACCCCTGGAAATGAGGTTGGTTTCAAAGAGAAAGAGCCTGTTCTCCCCCCCCAATGTTTCAGAATACAGTTCTTTTTTGAATTTTTCGACGTCCCTTTTTGAAAAGAAACTGTCAAACGACATCTTTCCAATCACGGCATCTTTGGAACAGCACAACATATCTTGTATGGCTTTGTTGAAAACGATTACCTTGCCGTCTGTTCCCCAGGCCATGATTCCGTCAATGGAGCTTTCAATCAGGTTATTCTGGAAATCAAATGTTTTTGCCAGTTCTTCGGCCGTATCCATCCACCTTTCTTCAATAAGGGTGGTGTAATCCTGTACCTTTTTTCGGGTGGTGTAACGTTTCTTTGCTCTCTCAAGCGCGACCAGAAGGGCCTCATTATCAATCGGCTTTGTGATAAAATCAGATGCGTCCAACTGAAGGGCGCGAACGGCGAGTTTTATTTCACCAAAAGCGGTGACGACAATCACCTCTTTTTGCGGGTCATCTTTTTTGATCTTCTCAAGGACCTCAATCCCCTCAATCCCCGGCATTCGAATATCCGTTATAACAATTTGAGGAGACTCTTTCCGGCAAACCCGAATGCCCGTTCTTCCGTCTTGTGCGGTTAGGACCCGGTAGCCTTCATCCTGAAGAAAGATGGATAAAACCCGGCGTATCCCTTCCTCATCGTCAATGACCAGTACCTTCCATTTCTTTTTATTTATCATTTTTGCTGGTTCCGTGAGGGGTGGGTGTTGTATGCACAAGCTATGTTATGTATCCAGGATATTTTTTGGGCTTAATCGGGTTCGCTGTTCTCTGGGTGGATAATAAGGGTTGTTGACCTTTGTTATTTAAGGCAATTTCTAACTGCGTTTAGGAGTTCTTCTGCCTCGGGTGGTTTTTCTATGTAAGCGGCTGGTTCGGGGATCTTTTCCCCTTTGTAATCATCCAAAACTTTTTGGGAATGAAAAAAGGTCTTCTTGGAGAGCGCAGAGACCATGATTATTGGTATATCCTTGAGGTCCGGATCAGTTTTTAAGCCCCGATACATTGTGATTCCGCTCTCTCTTGGCATCATCACATCCATTATGACGAGAGAAGGTCTGCCCTTTCGTGCCATATCCAAACCTTCTTTACCGTTCACCGCTGAAAAGGGTTTATAGCCGCTGGTCTCTAACAGTGTGGAGATAAAGATCCTCATGTCCAACTCGTCATCAACCACCAAAATTTTTTTCGCCATCTTTCCGGGTCCTCCCTGCATCAAGCGCAGTTTCCATTCCATTTTGACCTGGCTTTACCCTAACGTTGCATAAATATTTGGCCCAAAACCGCTTCGCTCGCTCTATATCAAGCCATCAAGAAACGTTTGCCCATTTTCAAGACCTCACTGTATGTTTAATACGCTTTCGTCCTTGAAAATGGCAAAACATCCCTTGCTGGCTCAATCTATAGCGTTTTGAACTCAAATTTTATGCAACGTTAGGGTTTAGTAATCAGACTATCTTCCCCGGCAATGTAAATTGTTTGGCTGGATTTCTTATCGCAACTACATGGCAATGGGCATATCTTGAGACATTTGATATTGTACTACCATGTACAATCCTGTCCAGTTCGGATTTCCCCAGTGCGCCCATAACGATCACATCAATTTCATTTTTTTTTGCATATCGGATGATTTCCACGTCAGGTGAACCGCGTCTTACGACAAAGATATAGTCGTCAAATTCAGCAATTTTTTTCTCGTATGCCTTTTCTAAAGCAGCCGTGGCATTTTTCTCCATGTCTTCATCAAGAGAAACCTCACCACTCTCAACATCTTTTGGAACGTGCTCATTACCCCCATGTTTTCCATAGGAATAAGATGCGTCAGGAATATGGAGGATATGAAGTTTCGACTTATATCGCCTGGCAAGATCCATGGCGTGGACAAATGCAATGTTTGCGTCCTCGGAAAAATCGGTGCAAAATAGAATGTTCTTGTACTCTATCATGATCAACTCCTTATAAAGTTCTCGTTTGATTGTTAGGGATTTATCAGAGATCCAAAAACATCTGAATTTGGCATATTATTTCAAACATTAATCTCTGACCGGAAGCCTGATGACAACCTTTGTTCCTTTCTCCTTCTCCGAGCTACACTCAATAACCCCCCCATGTTCAGCAACAATCTTATGGGTAATCATCAATCCCAGTCCTGTTCCCCGGCTTCCTTTTGTGCTAAAAAATTGTTGAAATATCTTGGCCCTCGTCTCTTCGTCCATCCCGCATCCATTGTCACTAATCTCGTATTCCACGGCGTAATTTTTCCTTTTGAGCGACCGCAAAGATACTTTCCCCTGCATGTGGTCGCAAGAGATATCTGCGCAGGAATCTATTGCGTTGGTAACAAGATTTAAGAGACAACGGTTAATTCTTTCAGGATCAAACCAAACGTCCGGCAATTTTCTATCAAGGTCTACCTCGAGGGCAACGGAATATTCGGCAGCATAGGGGAGCATTAGTTGATGCACCTCCAGAATGGGTTGGTTAGGATCACATAACTGGTAATCAGGCATCCTTTCCTTGGTATAGCTAAGAAGATCCAGGGCCAGTTGTTTTACTCTTTCTACATTTCGTTTGAGCATATCCCAACCCTGGTCAAGATATTTTTTGTTTTCCAGTTCCAAACCTTTTTCCAGAACAAAGGCGCCCCCGGTCAAACCCCCTGTTATATTCTTGATGGCATGCGCCATCGCCGACACGGTTTGACCCACTGCAGCCAGCCGCTCTGCTTGCAAGAGCTTTTTAGTTTTTTCGTCAACGAGTTGCTCAAGGTTCTCGGTGTATTCCCTGATCGTCTCTCTGTAAAACATTTTTTCCTTGGCCCTCTTTAGGGCAATTTCCAATACGTCATCGTTCAAAGGCTTGGTGATAAAATCGACCGCACCGAATTTAAGACTTTGGATTGCCAGTTCAATGTCTCCATGACCTGTGATCATTATAACTTCTGTGTCCGGGCTATGCTTTTTGATCTTCCTGAGCAGTTGAATGCCATCCATCCCTGGCATCTTGATATCGGTTAGCACGATAGGTGAATCCATGTTTTTAAAAAGCGCCATGGCCTTTTTGCCGTTTGCTGCCGCTACCACATGATATCCGCTATCTGCCAAGGATATACCGAGTATTTTTCTGATACCCTCTTCATCATCAACAAGGAGAATCTGCTGGTTTTTAGTCTTCATGGGAGATTGGGAACTGAATGATAAACGTGGTCCCCTTATTTTCCTCGGTTTTTACGCGAATACTGCCATCATAGTCTTGTACAATACCGTAACTTATTGAAAGCCCAAGTCCGGTACCCATGCCCACCTTTTTTGTTGTAAAAAAGGGTTCAAATATTTTGTCACGGATCGGTTTCGCGATCCCCGTTCCTGTATCCTCTACCTCAAGGATAACTTTTGAGTCTCTCGTTTTCGTTCTCAAAAAAATCTTCTTAACAGCATCTTTGCAATCAGAACCTTTCCATCTTTCCTCAATGGCATCCCTCGCATTGATGATTAGATTGATAAAGACCTGCTCCAATCTGTTGAAATCCGCCATGATCGTCGGAAGATCTATTTGCAGGTCTTTTACTACTTCTATTTCTCTAAGTTCCAATTGTTGTAGGAAAATCTCAAGAGAGCGAATTAACACATCATTTATCTGGACCCCTTTTTTCCCGACATCTGATTTGCGGCCAAATTCCCTCATATGGGTTATGATCTTTGCGGCTCGATCCACCTGACCGTCAATCTCACCAGCCATTGTTTCCAGTATGTGATCCTCGATCGGTTCCTTTTTGGTAAGTTTCTTGGTAATAAAGTTGCTTGCAGTCTTGATGACCGAAAGTGGTTGGTTCAATTCATGGGCCACGCCCGTTGCCATTGCTCCAAGGGTGGCCATTTTGCCCGCATGTATGAGTTGTTGCTCGGCCTTCAGCCTTTCGGTAATATCACTTGTAGTGACAAGCCGGACCTCTTTACCCAGATATTCTGTTGACGAGATGCGTATATCGACATAAATAGTATTTCCGTCTTTTCGAATTTGCCTTACTTTGTTTAGGACGCTGGCACTCCTCATTTCAGTCGCATGCAACTGACGTGCGCCTTCCTCAAAGAGATTTGAAAAGGGTGTCCCTAGCATTGAATCCTTGCTAAATCCGTATACGGCCGTCACATTGTCGTTACAATCAACTATAACCAGAGACTTTTTGTCCAAGACAAAGACCGGGTTTGGTATGGTGTTGAAGATCACCCTGTATTTTTCTTCTGATTTCTTTGCTTCACCTTCCAGGAACTTCATCTGGGTTACATCCAGACACATCTCCATCGCTGCCGTAATGTTCCCCCGAGCATCTCTGATGGGGGCTGTTCTCACCATCCAGAAAGATTTGGTGCCGTCTTTATTGATACCTTGCTCTTCGCTGTAATGAGGTTTTCCATCTTCAAAGGTCTTGGAAACCGGGCATACTTCACATTTTTCTGACCGGCCTTTATAGGCTTGATAGCAGTAATCTCCGGGTTTCGGGTCAAATTGTTTGGCAAATTCTTGATTATATTTTATGAGCTTCAGGTCCCTGTCCTGAACGGTGATATAACAGGGCGCAAGGTCAAAGAGATTTTGATATTCCTCCCTTTCCTTGTTAAGTTCTTCCTGATTTTCGAATAGCTCTTTTGGCATTTGACTGATCACAAAAACTGATTGTCCCATTTTTTCATTTTGAACAACATCGCCCAGACGGCTTGGTTTGAGTTTTTTCGGCGGGCGCCGACTGGGGGGTGAAGGCCATTCAAAGTATTATCGTTTTCGAGACGGACAACTCAGCCCATTATTATGCTCGCCCCCTCGATATCATTTCGGCCCCAATAAGACCCTCTGGAGATAACTTCTGACCACCTCGTCATTTTTTTGAGTATCTATTTAAGGAGCTTCACTTCACATAAGAGTATCAATCTTGGAGTCGGTATCATTGCCGATATAAAAGTGATAGGTGTGAGCACTAAGTCTGCAGAGCTCCATATTTGGCCACATCCAAAAAAGAGGACCCATCCGAGGCTTTTAAAATTGACAATAACTATTGTAAACAATGTTTATATTGTATGTATTAAAATTATATATACAAAACAATATTGAAGGAAGTCAACAAAAATAGGCAGGAAATATCAAAAGACTGGGTCATGATCTGTACAAAAATCCAACTCTGTGATAATTTGATATTCTCCCAAGTATTGGAAATCATGAAGTCCAAAACCCTGTGATAAGCCGTGGTTCCATATGTTTAACAATCAGAATAACTGAAGAAATCCTGTTCTAATGCGGCTTATTCGGTTATGTTATTTCTTGACATTTTGGTCATAATGGTCATAATAGTCATTTATGGGAGGTGCATTATGAACAAAAGCATATCAGTTGCTAAAGCAAAAGCCACGTTTTCTGAATGTATTCGCCAAGTGGAATCAGGCTCGCCCGTGCTCATTACCAGACACGGTAAATCTGTCGCTGTACTGGTCCGCCCTGATGACCTGGAACATCTTGAACGTCTGAGAAAAGCCGGCCCTGAAGGTGGACTTGTCAGCATTGCAGGAGGCTGGGAGGGCTCTGAGGATCTGGTTGACATTTTAGAAAAATCTCCCCGCATCGGACAACGCGAGATCCCGGACTTCAGACACTAAAAATGGCATTTCTTTTTGATACAGATGCGATTTCAGAACTCTTGCGTCAACGCCCTGCAACAAATTACATCAAGTGGCTCATGGACATTCCCAGAGAAGAGCAATTCACCAGTTCCATTGTCATCGGTGAATTGTATAAAGGCGCCTACCGTTCCCGGGCCTGCGAGCATCACCTGTCCAATATAGAGCAACGTATTCTCCCTGCGATCACTGTTCTTCCTTTTGACATCCATACCGCTAAAATCTTTGGTAAAATCCGAGCGAACCTTGAGAAAACAGGGGCGACCCTCCCTGATGCGGATATTCAAATTGCTGCAACAGCACTATACTATGGACTGGAACTTGTATCAGGCAATTTGCGTCATTTCCAAAGGATTCATGACTTGAGGCTGAATACAATTCTCTCAGACTCCCGACCAAAGCAATGACCCCAATTTCTTAGGGCCTGCGCAGAAATAACCTCGCAGAATTGGCGGGGGGTGTTAAGCCCTAACAGCACGGGTGGCGACTCTGAAACCCAAAGAAGAGAAAGGGAGCGGGGATATTATGTCTATACTGCCTGTTGGAAAGATTGACACGGACATTTTGCAGGAACTCTTAACAGACCACACGCACAAAGGGAACAGGGTGGTCATTGGTCCGGCTGTTGGAGAAGATGCCACGATTATTGATATGGGCAAGACCTACCTGGTCAGCAAGACCGACCCCATCACCCATGTGACAGAGGAAATCGGCCATTATGCCGTCAATATCAACGCCAATGATATTGCTGCCATGGGGGGAACCCCTCTCTGGTTTTTGGCCACCATCCTGATGCCCTCCGGCAGCACCATCGATGATGTAAAAGAGATCTTTTATCAGGTGTCCCAAAGCTGTAAAGCACTGGGAATTGACTATTGCGGCGGGCATACGGAAATCACCACCAGCGTCAATATCCCGATCGTGATCGGTCAGATGCTGGGCGAGGCAGACAGAGAAAACCTCAAACCCAGTTCAGGGGCATGTCTGGGTGACGATTTGATTGTGACCAAATCAGCGGCCATCGAGGCGACGGCCATCATTGCCCTTGAAAAAGAAGAGGAACTGGCCGCCTGTTTTGACCCGGCAATTATCAAAACAGCCAAAAAATATCTTCATAATCCGGGAATCAGTGTGGTTAAAGAGGCGAGGATCGCAGCGGAGTTCAAGGCGGTGCATGCCTTTCACGACCCCACCGAAGGCGGAATCTCCACAGGCATTTTTGAACTGGCAATTGCCAGTGGTCTGGGCGTTGAGGTCTACGGCGACAAGATACCTGTCAGTGAGGAAACAGGGCTTCTCTGTAAGCACTTTGGCATCGATCCGCTGGGCACCTTTGCATCAGGGTCTCTTCTGATTACCGCATCGCCCTCCATTACGCAGAAATTGATCGACAGGCTCGCAACAGAGCAAATCCCAGCCGCCCGTATCGGGGTAATGTGTTCAAAAGAAGAGGGGATGACGCTGATCCATCAAGGCCTCGCAGCACCGTTACCCGTATATCATCAGGATGAGCTTTCAACGATTTTCGGGTAACTAAAAGGCTCAAAATCATAATTTTTTGTCTCACCGCAGAGACGCGGAGGTTACTAATTAAAGGGAAAATTCCGGATAAAGCTTCTTGGCGCATTCGGGGCAGATGCTGTGGGAGAACAGTATTTCACTACGATCAGAAATGTAGGACTCAATTTGATTCCAGTACCCTTTGTCATCGCGTATTTTCTTACAGGAAGCGCAGATTGGAAGCATACCCCGCAAGGTTTTGATCTCGGCAATATTCTCCGCCAGCTTCTTGTTATGTTTCCATATATTTGACAATATCTCGTGTATGAGCGCCAGTTCCGGGTTTTGTATATATTTGTTTACAAACCCTGAGAATTTGTCGATATGTTCCTGATATTCATCAAAAGGTGATTCAAAACCCGTCTCCTTTGTCAAAAAATAAAACAAGATGGCAAAGGCCGGGTTAAGAACCATAAATTCCAGGGTATATGCCATGCGGATCGCGGATGATTGATCCGGAAATGTTGTTTTCGTCTCGAGCACCGCATCAATTTTCAAATTCAGGGACTCAAGTTCAGACTCGGTTTCATGGGGCCGATCAAGTATGTCCTCGATCTTTTTTCTGTCTGAATAAGAAAGAATCTTTTCCCAATATTCGGCGTGGCGTCTTTCATCATCCGAGACGTCCGTCCAGAAGGCCTTTTTTTCCGTGTCTTCTGTCTGGAGCGCGATCCTCTCATATACCTCTGCCACTTTTCTTTCAACGGAAACACACAACATCAAAATCTCTTCCAAATCATTTCCAGACATGTCTTCCTCCTCTACCGTAACATTGTGAGTTACGGATTCACCCGCCTAGATGCCGAGATAGGACTCACGCACATAATCGCTTGAAAAGAACTCCTGAGTGTCTCCCTCCATCACGATCTTTCCGGTCTCGATCAGATAGGCCCGGTGGGCAATCTCAAGGGCCTGATGGACATCCTGTTCCACAAGAAGGATGTCTACCTGATTGTTATTAACGTCCATAATGACCCCAAAAAGCTCCTGCACCACAAGGGGCGCAAGCCCCATGGAGGGTTCGTCCAGCATAAGCAGCTTGGGTCGCGTCATAAGCCCCCGGGCAATCGCCACCATCTGCTGTTCGCCACCACTCAAGGTCCCTGCCAGTTGAGACCCCCTCCCCTTTAGTATGGGAAACAGCTGATGCACCCATTCGAGGCTCTCGTTTAACAACCTCCTGGCACGGGGAAGATAGGCCCCCAACTGGAGGTTCTCCAGGATAGTCATCTCCGGAAAGAGCTCTCTTCCCTCGGGGATCTGGGTGACACCCAACTCGATAATCCGGTGCGGGGCCATCCCTTCCATGTGGTCACCATTAAGGATAATATTCCCCTCTTTGGCCTCCATCATCCCGGAGATGGTATTCAGGGTCGTGGTCTTACCGGCGCCATTGGATCCGATCAAGGTGACGATCTCCCCCTCCCTGACCGTGAGTGAGACCTTGGTCAGGACCTGGATGTCGCCATAGACTGCGGAAATTTCCTGAACCTCAAGCACTGGATCCCCCACCCGTGTTTATCCCCACGGCATTCTTTTTGCCCTCACCCAAATAGGCCCTGACAACCGCCGGGTCTGTTGTAACTTGCCCGGGCAGCCCCTCGGCAATCTTTATCCCGTGGTGCAATACAAACACCTTGTCGGAAAGACCCATCACCGCCTTCATCACATGTTCGATCATCACAATGGTTACACCGTTTTTTCGAATTTCCCGGATTGATTCCATGATCCGGGTGGTCTCGGCAGGGTTTAGCCCCGATACCACTTCGTCTAACAACATAAGCCGGGGTTTGGTGGCCAAAGCCCGGGCAATCTCCAGCCGTTTTCGCTCCACAGGGATCAACTGGCTTGCCTGATACGCCATCTTGTCCGAAAGCCCCATAAAATCTATCAATTCCCTTGCTTCATCCTCTGCTGCCTTCTTTGAAATCTTCCCGGTTCTCCCAAAATAGATCCCGATCAACACGTTTTGGAGCACATTCATTCCCAAAAAAGGCCGGACCATTTGGTAGGTACGGGTGATCCCCATCCGGCATATACGGTCGGGGCTGAGGCGGGTGATATCCCGGCCATCAAATATGATGGATCCCTTGGTGGGCTTAAATTCCCCCGAGATCACGTTAAAAAGCGTGGTTTTACCGGCGCCATTGGGCCCTATGAGGCCTGTAATGGTACCCTCCTCAACCCCAAAATCGACTTCGTTGAGGGCAATGAGCCCCTTAAAAAACTTGCTGACCTTTTTTGTCTCAAAAAGAGACACGTCTCTATTCCTCCTTGCTGCCCAATCTGGCAAACAGATTTTTTGCCGCCTTGGTCCTGACCAATCCCCCCCGCATATAGAGACCCACAAGGACTATGACCATACCGTATACGGCCAGATGGAGGTAGGGGACCTTGGTCCACAAAAGCTCCTCCACCAACGTAATAAATATGGTCCCCACGATGGGCCCCAGCACGGTCCCGGACCCGCCGAGCAAGGCCATGGCAATCGGAACCAGGGCAATCTCGAGGCCAAAAACCGCTGTTGGGTTGATAAATATGATGTTCCAGATATAGAGCCCCCCCTGTGAGACCCGCGAAAATGGAGCTGATAACCAGGGCAATGGCCTTGTACTTATAGGTGTTGACCCCAAATGCTAGGGCCACTTCTTCGTCCTCACGGATGCTCATAAAGGCCAGCCCAAGCCTGGATCGGGAGATCTTGTAAACCGTGTAGACGGTGGCCGCGCACAGGACAAAGGACATATAATAGACCGGAATGATCCTGTAGCCCGAGGCCACTGTGAGGCCTTCGGAACCGCCGGTGAGACCCTTTAGATTAAAGGCCAGGTGTTCCAGCAATTTGATAAGGCCAAAGGTTGCCAGGGCAAAGTATGCGCCCCTGAGCCGAAAAAAGGGATAGCTCATAAAAAGGGCAAAGGCCGCGACGATAGTTGCCGTGCCGAGAAGGGACATGGGCACCCCAAGTCCCGAATTCAAGAGAAGCCCAAAGCTGTAAGCGCCGATGCCAAAAAAAGAGGCATGCCCCATATTCATATAACCCAGATACCCCCCGACAATGTCATAGCTCTCGGCCAGGATGGTATACATAAAGAGGAGTATCATAAATGTAATAAAATAGGAGCCAACGTACAGAGGGATCGTTGCAAGGATGACCAGAACAATAGGAAGAATGATTTTGAGAGGCGATGCACGCATGGGTCCCTATCCAAAAAGTCCTTTGGGTCGGATCAACAATATGGCCACCAGGAGCAAATAGGCCGATGTGCCCCCCCAGTGCGGACTGAAATAGCTTGTAAAGACCTCTGTCAAACCCAGGATGGCCCCCCCGACAAGGGTACCATACAGACTCCCCAGCCCCCCCAGGACGATGACGCACAGATACTTGATGGTAAGGGGGATGCCGATATCCGGGCTTACGGTGTAGAGAATCACATAAAACACCCCTGCCAACCCAGCCAGGGCCGTCCCTATCCCAAAGGTTATGGTGCTGATTCGTGCGGCATTGATCCCTACCAGAGAAGCTCCCCTGCGGTTCTGGGTTACGGCCCTGATTGATTTTCCCAGATAGGTCTTTTTGAGGTAAAAATGGAGCGCCAGTGTGAGGAGGATAATAAAACCCAGCCCCAACAGCCTTACCGTAGAGATAAAAATTTCCCCTATCTGGATAATTGGAAGAAAATAGGGGATTCCCTTATCTTCTGATCCCCACAAGAAAGAGGCAACATCCTGGATAGCCAGCGAGGCCCCCAGTGTGACCAGGATCGATGCCTCCACCTGTTCGTGAGGGAGCCTGCTCATGAGTCTCCGTATCAGGCCCCTGTCAAAAAGACAGCCCATGGCAAAAAAAAGTGGGATCAAGAGGACGGCGATCAGGAATGGATTAAGGGGGGTAATGGAAAAAATGAGATAGACGCCCAGGGCGCCCAGCATCAAAAACTGGCCGTGGGCCAGATTGAGGACATTGGATACCCCAAAGATAAGGGAGAGGCCAAAGGCCGCCAGGGCATATATCCCTCCCTGGAGGATTCCGGCGATGAATAGTTGAAAAAAAATGGGAACAGACATCTGTCTCCGGCGGTCTTCGGGGGAGTCAAAAAACCCCCAATAACAGGACGTACGGCTGGGGCCTCTTAAAAGGCATAGAGGGCGGGCCCCAATGTCCCGCCCTCTTTACGCGGGTTTACCACTTGGTAGGATAAATCCACTTACCGGTGGCGACGTCTTTGGGCCATACAGGCACAAACCGGCCATTTTGGATCTGGATGGAATAGGTAAGTGTGGAACCCATCCCGCCCTTTTTATGTTCAACCGGGCCGGAGACGGTCATATAACGCATCTCGTGCATGGCCTTGTTTAGCTTTGCCCTGTCAAGGGAACCTGCCACCTCGATCATTTCTTTGATGGTCTGATACGCCTGCATACGGATTGAGGATTCCATATATGCTTCCCAGGTGATGCCGGTCTTCTTGAGGATCTCCTGGTAGTCCTCCTGCCCGGTGAACTTAAAACCGGGGGCCCAATAAACCGAACCAGCGAGGTTATCGGCATATTTCCCAAGGACCTTTACCAGGGGCGCGACAATATGGCCGTTAAAGAACTGTTTGGGTCTCAGTCCCATCTCAATCGCCTGTTTCATAAAGGGGATTTCAAACCCGGGGAAGGCCTCCACAAAAACCACATCCGGATTTAGCCCCTTAATCTTGATGATTATGGCGGTGAAATCCTTTGTGCCACCCGGGATAACCTCTTTCATTACGACATTCAACCCCAATTCCTTGGCCCGGGCGGCGGCGCCATTCATTGATCCCGTGCAGTGCAGTTTGTCTTCGGCGATCATGGCTATGGTTTTGACTTTACCCGATTTGGCGGCCATTTCGATAAACCCCAGATGCTCCAGATCGGCCGCGTCAAGCTGGGATACGCTCCACTTGTAATCACGTTCAAATAATTTTCTGTCGCTGGCGCAGACCATCACCATGGGGATCTTGTGGTTTTCGGCGACCGTGGCCGCGGGAAAGGAGTTATGGCTTCCAAAGGGACCGATCAGGAGATTAACCTTATCTACCGTGACCAGCCTTTCGTAGTACTTTAGGGATGTTGCCTGGTCACTCTTGTCATCGTAAGTGATCATGCGTATGGGGAGCCTTTTATTGTAATCTCTAACCCATATTCCGCCCTGTTCGTTGATTAACTCCTGCCAGGAATTGGCTAGTTTCTTAAAGGGGCCGACGATCTTGCTCAGCGGGCCGGTGACCGATATGGTTCCCCCCACCAGGATTTCCTTTGGGGTCTCAGCGTAAGAATGGGGTGTGATTCCCACGAGGAAAAAGATTGCCATGGAAACAAAGGCTGCAGATTGAAAAAACCGCTTGATATCAATAGTTCTTCTCTCCATATTATCCCCTCCTAATTGTTAAAAATAGCCATTTATGGATGGACACTAGTTAATAGATCCCCGTTATCTCTTACCACCCCCCTTCGGTTTTGTCTTTCTTATCCCGAGAACCGCCCTGTTGTTCAGAAGAGAATTTTTTAGCCAGTCGACATTTTCATAAACTCTTCAAGAACTGTTTTGGCAAATTCCGGTTTATTGATGTACCTATCTATTTCTATCACCAAGACGTTGACGTCAAGATATTTTTTTTTGAGATGTGAGAACGACCCTGTCTGATTTGGAGTCCTGGAAGGGCTTTCCCGGAAAAACAATTATTGAAAGCCCCCCCGGCCAAAGCACACTCACAGGCCCCTGCGCCCGGTTCAATTTATTGGCAATCTCGCAACGGCCCTCCCACCCTTGAATGATTTTGGGGATTCTTCATATAAATTTTTCTGTTGACCCACAGAAAAAAAAGATATAGTTTTCGTCTATCAAAATAGAGATTCACAATATGAAACCACCGGCCACCAAAAACTCAATCCACCGTGTCAATGAAATGGAAGCGTTGAAGTCTTTTTCTCTGAATCAGATTCTAGAGCGAAGTGACGCCCTGGCTCCTGAAAAAACTGCTGTGGTTGATGGAAATCAAAGGAAAACCTACAGCCAGTTAAACGCCATGGCAGATGCACTTGCCGCTGTTCTTGCGGAAATGGGATTAAAGAAAGGGGATCGGGCCGCTATTTACATGAAGAACTCCATTGAACTGATGGTTGCGTTTTATGCCCTGCAAAAGCTCGGGGTTATTGTGGTGTGGATAAATGCGCTCTACCGCAAAAACGAAGCCCAATTCATTTTGAAGGATTCAGGGGCCAAGGCCGTTTTTATTTTCAAGGAATGGGACGATCACGATTTTCTCGATGACATCTTAGGCCTCAGAAAGGAAATTTCCGGGCTTGAATTCATTTTCGTCGCGGGGAATGGCGCGGGAGACGGTGTCTATTCAATGGATGAGTTAATTCAGCGAGGTTCTGGCAGTAAGGCGCCCCCCGTCCAAATGGATTCCAAAGCAGACCTCGCCATGCTGCTGTACACCTCCGGCACCACGGGCCAGCCAAAAGGTGCGATGATCACCCACTTTGCCGCGGTTCGCGGAGGATGGGAATATTCATTAGGCGTTCAAGCAACCTCGGAGGACATATTTATCGGCTTCCTTCCCATGAGTCATTCCTATGGGTGCGGATCGATCCTGATTCAGCCCGTGTTGCTTCAGGCAACTGTTGTCCTGATGGATACGTTTGAGGTCAAGAGGGCCTTTCAACTCATCGAACAGGAAAAAGTTACGCTGCAACTGGCCGCACCGCCCCACTACATCCTTGAACTCAACCATAGTGCTCGGCTGGATTATGACCTCAGTTCTCTTAGAGCCGGTCTAATCGCAGGGATGATCGCACCCGATGGTCTGATCACCCGGGTTGAAAAGGAGATGGGGGTCTATCTGACAACGTTCTGGGGTGCTTCCGAGGTCGGACCCGGCCTGGGCACAATGTGCCCCTTCCCTTCGCCCCTGAAAATCAGAGAAAAATACACTGGCCGGCCAGTATCCGGTACCCGCATACGCGTGGCAGATCCTGTCACCCGCAAGGAGTTGAAGGATGGACAAATCGGAGAACTGACCCTTAAGGGGTGGCATGTGATGAAAGGCTATTGGGAAAATCCAGAGGAAACTCGAAAGCAGATCATTGATGGATGGCTCTTTATGGGAGATCTGGCGTCCAGGGAAAAGGATGGGTACATCAGAATATTCGGACGAACCAAAGATCTGATTAATCGCGGAGGTTATAAGATCTATCCTCATGAACTCGAATGCATCCTCAGTGAGCACCCCAAAATTGAACAGGTTTGCATTGTTGCAACCCCGAATCCTGTTTTGGGAGAGTCCATCTGCGCCTGTGTGATCCCCACGAAGGATCAGGCAATCACTCTTGAAGAAGTTCGGAATGTCCTCAAAAATAAGGTTGCACCCCACAAACTCCCCGATGAGCTTTGTATCATGAACGATTTCCCCAGGCTGTCCGGCGGCATAAAGATCAAGAAATTCGGTCAGGGCGGTCTGGCAGATCTCGCTGCAAAAGACGAGCAACGGCAGCGGATTCGAAAATAGTGATCCTGATCACCCTCGCTCACCTCTATCTTTACGTCCCCCCTGCAACGTGTTAAGTTAATGTAGTGGTAAGTTCTCAATAAACCCGGGTACCATGGGGTTTGGGTGGTTCTTTCAGGCGCTCTCTAAACCTATAGTCCCATGGTGGCTCATATTTGGGGTTTTGCTAAAAGCACTGACAAGCAATAAGGGTTCATGGGAGAAAACCCCAAATATGAGCCACTGCGAAAGGGAGAAGTAAATTCACTTTGAGAGAGCGCCTGAAAGAACCACCCAAACCCCACTCCAGAAACCTCATTACTTCTCCCAAACTTATTAAGAACTTACATGTGATGGCCTGTGTGGCTGATGCTCCCTGAATGGGACGATGGATGATACGCCTCAGGTGTTTGATCTTGAGGGTTTGAGCAGTAGGTTTGGTATGTGAGGGAGGCTTGAAGAGTTATGAAAAGAAATGCCGCCATAGCTGTAGTGGGGACATTTGATTCCAAGGGTGAAGAGCATGTTTTTCTAAAGGAGGGTATCGAAAAAAGAGGTATCCGGGCGCTGACCATAAACGTGGGAACAAAGCTTCCCGCTTCATTCCGACCGGACTACGATCTGTTCGAAGCGGTTGAAAATGAGGGGAGAAACGGAGCAAAGGGACGGGACAAAATCATCCAGGAGATTTTGATACGTGCACAGGAATTACTCCGGCGATTATATAAAGAGGGAGAGATCTGTGGTATCATCTCGGCCGGTGGCGGCACCGGGACCCATATGGGGACCACCATAATGCATGTGCTCCCACTGGGGATCCCCAAGATAATGATCTCCACCGTGGCATCCCGTGACATGTCCGGTATCGTAGGGACAAAAGATGTCACCATGATGCACAGCGTCGTGGACCTTTTAGGAATAAACAGCATATCAGGGATGATACTCGACCAGGCGGCCGGGGCCATATGTGGTATGGCACAAAGCCAGTGGAAACCCCCTCAAGCGAAAAAGCGGGTCGCTCTGACCTTTTTCGGATTTATCACAGAAGGCGCCGAGGGGATCAAACAGTCCCTCGAAGAGATGGGGTATGAGGTCGTTCCCTTCCACGCCAATGGCACCGGGGGCATGGCCATGGAGGGGCTGGCAAGAGAAGGATATTTTGACGCCATCCTGGACCTGGGGACCCACGAGTTGGCAGATGATTTTATGGGGGGTTACTGCGGCGGGATCGGCCCTCAAAGATTGACGCCCGTTCCCGGACAAAGCATACCGCGGCTGGTGGTGCCGGGGGGGCTCGACTGCGCCGTGCTTGAGTTCACCCGGGATGACATCCCCGAGGAATTCGCGGATCGCAAGATCTTTTTTTATGACTTCCGTTCCGCCATCCGGTTAAACACGGAGGAGACCCGGTTTCTGGCCGGTCAGTTGGCAGAAAAACTCAATCTTGACACCGCAAATACACGGGTGCTCATCCCCACATTGGGGTGGTCGGAAGCTGACCGCAAAGGCGGGCCTTTATATGATCCGGTTGTCAGCGATGTATTTGTCCAAAGGCTAAAACAGGACCTCAACCCAAGGGCCTCTATCCAGGAGGTTGAGTTTCATATAAATGACATCTCTTTTGCGAGACTTGCCGCGGAAATCATGGACCGTATGGTTCGGGAGCAATAATAGGATATCTGGGAACCTGTGAACTGTTACCAGATAAGGATACGTGATGGAAAAGACAATGGAAATAACAATAAATGGTGTTACGGAAAACGTACCGGAAAATTCCTCCATAAGGGATCTCATGGGACGTTTTCAAGATAAAAAGGCCCATATAATTGTACAACATAACGGGGAATTTGTGTATCCGGAAAAGCACGCCACCACGGTTGTAAAGGAGGGCGACAAGATCGAGTTTATCAATCCCGATTTGGGGGGTTAAATCTGGA
>PVMK01125237.1_pt1 | contig 41715 bp, 44 predicted proteins | sample 1853481 | NCBI WGS metagenome assembly PVMK01 (sample SAMN08533507, study PRJNA380276) | Marine sediment metagenome, whole genome shotgun sequencing project.
CGAACGCTCGCGGAACTCCGCAAGCGGCGCCGCTGAGCGAGTCGTACAACAGCGCGTTGCGGCACAGGCCGTCGCTTTTAGGATCGCCCACGGCTTACATCCGGCCTGCAAAAGGCGTGACCTAAGGTCACGCCTTTTATCCGTCGCAGCCCTATAATCCGATGATCACTGACACCAGCGGGTGTTGACCTGAGCACCGAGATAATCATTCTCGCCGCCGGCCGGGGTACGCGGATGCATTCGCAACGGCCCAAGGTGCTGCACGAGCTCGCGGGTCGTCCGTTGATCCAACACGTGCTCGCTGCCGCGACCGCCGTCTCACCCGATCGAATTCACGTGGTGGTTGGCTATTGCGCTGCCGAGGTGCAAGGCGCGCTCCCGGAGGATGCATCCATCCGCTGCGTAACACAGGCCGAACAACGCGGTACGGGACATGCCGTACTGCAAGCCTTACCGGGGGTCGATGCCGATGCCCAGGTGCTGGTCCTGTATGGCGACGTGCCGCTTGTCGAAACGGACACGCTGACGGCTACGCTCGAGGCGGCGCGCGATGGCCTGGCGATCGTCACGGCCCAACCGGTCGACCCGACCGGCCTGGGCCGCATCATCCGCGACCAGGCAGGCCGCATCATTGCGGTCGTAGAGGAACGCGATGCGAACGACGCGCAGCGCGCGATTTCAGAGATCAACAGTGGAATCCTAGCGGCCCCGGCCGGGTTGTTGGCGGAGTTGCTCGCGGGCCTTGGCGACGCCAATGACCAGAACGAGGTGTATCTCACCGACGTGGTGGCCGCCGCCGTGGACCGTGATGTGGCGGTGGTGGGTCTTGCCGCGACCAGCGAGCTCGAGATCTGCGGCGTCAATGATCGGCGCCAACTCGCGAGGCTGGAACGGGAGTTTCAGCGCCGCCTCGCCGACCAGCTGCTGCTCACGGGTACCTCGCTGATGGACCCCGAGCGTATCGACATTCGCGGTACGTTGCGCGCCGGCACCGATTGTGTGATTGACGTGAACTCGGTGTTCGAGGGTGAAGTGGTGCTCGGAGATCGTGTTGCGATCGGGCCGAACTGTTTGATCAAGGATGCGTTGATTGGCGATGAGTGTCGGATCGAGGCGAACACCGTCATCGATGGCGCGGTACTCGAGCCGGGCTGCCAGGTCGGGCCCTTCGCGCGGCTGCGGCCGCAGACGATGCTGTCGGCCGGGGTCAAGATAGGGAACTTCGTCGAGACGAAGAAAACCCGGCTGGGCGCGAGTAGCAAAGCCAATCACTTTGCCTATCTCGGCGATACTACAACCGGCGCCGACTGCAACATTGGCGCAGGCACGATCATTTGCAATTACGACGGGGTCAACAAGCACCCGACGACGCTGGGCGACGGGGTGTTCGTGGGCTCGAACGCCACGCTGGTTGCGCCCGTGCAAGTCGGCGATGGCGGTTACATCGCGGCCGGATCGACGGTGACGACGCGGGTGCCTGCGGGCCAGCTGGCGGTAGGCCGGACCCGGCAGCGAAACATTGAGGGCTGGACACCGCCGGCGCGACGTAAGCCGGGCGACTAGCAAAACGGAGTTGGATCATGTGTGGAATCGTTGGAGCAACCGCGCGCCGTGACATTCCCGAAATTCTCCTCGAAGGACTACGGCGGCTGGAGTATCGCGGCTACGACTCGGCGGGTATTGCAATCTTTCCTGGCGGCGAGCGACGGATCGATTGCCGGCGTGCAGTGGGCAAGGTCAAGGAGCTGGTCGACGAGGTAAGCCGCCATCCCCTGACCGGCACCACCGGCATCGCGCACACGCGTTGGGCAACGCACGGCGCGCCCCTGGAAAGCAACGCGCATCCACAGATGTCCGGCGACCGGATCGCCCTGGTTTGCAACGGCATCGTGGAAAACTTCGAAGCATTGCGCGAAGAGCTGACCCAACAGGATTATCGATTTCTGTCCGATACCGATACTGAGGTGATCGCCCACCTGGTGGATTCCTACTACAGCGAAGACCGCAGCCTCGTGGATGCGGTGCGGATGGCGGTGGGGCGACTGGACGGTGCCTTCGCGATCGGCGTCATCGCCCGTGACGAGCCCGACAAGATTGTTGCCACTCGGGTGGGCAGCCCGCTCGTGGTAGGCGTCGGCATTGGCGAGAACTTCATTGCTTCGGATGTCATGGCGTTGCGACCGGTCACCGACCGTTTCATTTTTCTGGAAGAAGGCGACCTGGTCGAGATCAGCGCCGACTCGATATCGGTGTGGAGCGTAGAGAACGAGAACGTGGTACGCGCGACCGTTCGAGTTGAACTGGGTACCGAAGATGTCGATAAGGGTAATTATCGTCATCACATGCAAAAGGAGATCCACGAGCAGCCACGCGCGATCGGGGACACGCTCGAAGGTCGGATCGGCCGCGATCGCGTGCGCGAACAAGCGTTCGGCGCCGGCGCCGGCGCGGTCTTTGATGCGGTACAGGCGGTCACCATCGTCGCCTGCGGGTCGAGTTACTACACCGGCTCGGTAGCGCGCTACTGGATCGAGGAGCTGGCTGGCATTCCATGTCAGGTGGAGATTGCCAGCGAGTATCGCTATCGCCAGGTTGCCGTCACGCCGGGAAACCTGTTCGTGTCGATCTCTCAGTCGGGCGAAACGGCGGATACCCTGGCCGCGCTACGCGCCGCGAAGCAGGAAGGCTACGTGGGCTATCTGACGATCTGCAATACGCCGAACAGTTCCATCGTGCGCGAATCGGATCTGGCGTTGATGCTGAAGGCGGGTGTCGAGATCGGCGTGGCGTCGACCAAGGCGTTTACCGTGCAGCTTGCGGATCTGTTGTTGTTGACGCTGGTGCTCGGACGACGCCATGGCTTGACCGCCGAGCGGGAGGCGGAACTGGTGGAAGCCCTGCACCGGCTACCGGATGTGGTCGAGCAGGCGCTGAAGCTCGATCTGACGACGCGTCGTCTGGCGGAGCGTTTTGTTGATCACGACCACGCATTGTTCCTGGGTCGCGGTACGCTATACCCGATTGCCATGGAAGGGGCGTTGAAGCTCAAGGAGATCTCCTACATCCATGCGGAAGGCTATCCGGCGGGCGAACTGAAGCACGGCCCCTTGGCGCTGGTTGATGAAAACATGCCGGTGGTGGCGATCGCGCCCGACAACGAACTGCTGGAAAAGGTCCAATCGAACCTGCAGGAGGTCCGTGCGCGTGGTGGTGAACTGTTCGTGTTCGCCGGCAACGAGGCGGCGTTTCGCAGCGAACACGGAGTGACCATCATTCCGGTTCCCGCCGTGCATCCGATTCTGGCGCCCATCGTTTACACGATCCCGATGCAGTTGCTCGCCTATCACGTTGCGGTGTTGAAAGGCACGGACGTCGACCAGCCGCGGAACCTGGCCAAGTCGGTCACGGTGGAATAGGACGGGGGACTCTTTGCTTGCGGGGGTGCTTGAATTCCTGGTTGTGCTGCTCTTTTGAGATGCTCGAGGACGGTGGCTTCGCTACACGGCGGTCGCGCTAGGCCTGGGTCGTCGGATTAGTTGACGAGGAGGACGCGCGGCAGGGTGAACTCGGCTAGGTCTCTGGGACTAATCCCGTGCTGTTCGAACCACCCTTCGTTCACTTCGAGGGCGTAGTTAGCGTCGCCGGTTGAGGGATAGCGCTGTTCCGTTTCCAGCGGGGTCATGTCGAGGAGGTTGAGCACGCGGCGATCGACGTCCAGAAACGCGATCGACAGCGGTATCCGCGTGTCTTTCATCCAGAATTTGCGCGGCGCGGCCTCCGGAAAAACGAACAGCATGCCGCGCTCAGGATCCAGTTGGTCGCGATGCGACAGGCCGCAGGCGCGGGTCGCTGGCGTTGAAGCGACTTCCACACGGAGCTCTGCAGCGCCAATTCTGAGCGCCAACACGGGTAGTTCCGTACCGCAGGAAAAGGCGAAATACGAAGGCGCGAGGAACGCCAGGAGGACTAACATCAGTGGGTCATGGGTCCTTCGTTAGGGAAGACGACCCAGCATAGTGTATAAAGCGCATCTTGCGCGAAAACCGCCACGGGGCCCGGACGCCCTTGGACGTCACCCATATCCTAGACGGCTTGAACGACCGCCAGCGACAGGCGGTGACAGCTCCGCTCGACAATCTGCTGGTGGTGGCCGGGGCCGGCAGTGGCAAAACCCGGGTGCTGGTACACCGCATCGCCTGGCTGGTCGAAGCGGAAAACGTTTCGCCGCACGGGGTGCTCGCGGTGACGTTCACCAACAAGGCGGCAGCTGAAATGCGCGGCCGCGCGGAACAGCTGCTGAACCTGCCGACCCGAACGATGTGGGTGGGGACGTTTCATGGCATTGCCCACCGGCTGTTGCGGATCCATTGGCGTGAAGCCGGTCTGCCCCAGAATTTCCAGATACTCGATTCCGACGATCAGCTCCGGCTGGTGAAACGGGTGATGCGATCACTGGATGTGGACGAGCAGAAATGGGCGCCGCGGCAGACCCAGTGGTTCATCAACGGGCAGAAAGACGAGGGTCGACGCGCCAAGGACGTGATTCCTGGCGACGATCTGTTCCTGTTCACCCAGCAGAAAATCTACGCGGCCTACGAATCCTTGTGCCATCAGGCCGGGCTGGTGGATTTCGCGGAACTGTTGCTGAAGAGCCACGAACTCTGGTTGGAGCAGGAGGAGGTTCTCGAGCACTATCAGAGGCGTTTCCAACATCTGCTGGTGGACGAGTTTCAGGACACCAACACCATTCAATATGCCTGGTTGCGGGTGCTCGCCGGCCGCACGGGAACGGTGATGGCGGTGGGCGATGATGATCAGTCCATCTACGGCTGGCGGGGTGCGCGGGTCGAGAACATCATGCGTTTTCAGCAGGACTTCGGCGACGTCCGGATGGTGCGGCTCGAGCAGAACTATCGCTCGACCCAGACCATTCTCAAGGCAGCAAACGCGCTGATTGAACACAACGCAGATCGACTGGGCAAAGAGCTGTGGACCGAGGGTTCGGAAGGCGAACCCATCCTGCTGTATTCGGGGTACAACGACCTTGATGAGGCACGGTTCATTGCCGGCCGCATTGCGGAACATGTCGATCATGGTGGTAGTTTCGATGAAGTTGCCATCCTGTATCGGTCGAACGCGCAGTCGCGCGTGCTGGAGGAGGCGCTGTTGCGTGCTCAGATCCCGTACCGCATCTATGGAGGCCTGAGATTCTTCGAACGGGCTGAGATCAAGAATGCCCTCGCCTACATGCGGTTGACGGCCCAGCCACACTCGGACACCGCGTTCGAACGCGTGGTGAACACGCCCACGCGGGGCATCGGCGGTAAGACGGTCGAAGGGATTCGCGTGCTGGCACGGGAACGGCAGGTCTCGTTGTGGCAGGCCGCAAAGGAAGGAGTGGCCGAGGGGCGATTCACCGGTCGGGCGGCGAATGCGGTCGCAGGGTTCGTCGAGCTGATCGAGCAGCTTGCCAGTGCCGTCGAAACGCTCTCGCTCCAGGAAGTTGCGGAACATTGCATCGAGACCAGCGGTTTGCTGGAATTTTACACTCGAGAGCGTGGTGAGCGCGGGCTGGCGCGCAAGGAGAACCTCGAAGAGCTGGTCACCGCATGCCGGCAATTCAGCGGCGAGCTGATGTTTCCGCTCGACGCAGCGGGCGATGACCGTGAAGAACTACCCCTGCTGGATCAGTTCCTGGATCAGGCGGCGCTCGAAGCGGGTGAACATCAAAGCGATGCGGACGGCCGCTGCGTACAGCTGATGACGCTGCATTCCGCCAAGGGGCTCGAGTTTCCGATGGTTTTCCTGGCCGGGATGGAAGAAGGCTTGTTCCCCCACAGGATGTCGGCCGAAGAACCGGGACGTATGGAAGAGGAGCGACGGCTCTGTTACGTCGGCGTCACACGGGCAATGCGCCAGCTGTATCTGACCTTTGCCGAGTCCCGACGCCTGCACGGCAAGGACTCGTACAATCGGCCGTCACGATTCATCAGCGAAATTCCGAAGGAACTGTTGCGTGAGGTCCGTATGGGCGGTGCGGTGGCGCGTGGCTACGGTTCGGGCGCGCGGACCGGCAGCGGCCCCATCGATGGCTTGGGCGATGATTCGGACGAAGGCGCATTGCGGATCGGCCAGCGGGTCGATCATGTGAAGTTCGGCGAGGGCGTAGTGCTGCAATGCGAAGGGCAGGGCGAGCGTGCTCGGGTTCAGGTCAACTTCGCCGCTGCCGGAGCGAAGTGGTTAATGCTGGGTTACGCGAAGTTGCAGCTGCTGGACAATTGAGCAGAGAACATTTGAGGAAGAAAGGCCGTTGAAAAGAATCATGGTGACCCATTGGTGCGCGGCGGTGTTCGTCGGTAGCACCCTGTTGTTGTCCTCCTGTGGCGAACCGACGTCCAGGCAGGCGGCGGTGGCTGTACCTGCAGAGGAGCAGACCTTCCGTTGGAAGCTGGTGACGACTTGGCCGAAAAATCTACCCGCCCTGGGAACGGCGCCCGAGCACATTGCCGAGAAGGTCGATGTCATGTCCCGCGGGCGCCTCAAGATCAAGGTCTACGGAGCGGGCGAACTGGTGCCGGCCTTCGGAGTGTTCGATGCCGTCTCCCAGGGCACAGCGCAGATGGGGCACGGTGCGGCCTATTACTGGCGTGGAAAAATTCCCATCGCGGCCATGTTTGCCACCGTGCCGTTCGGCTTGACCGCCCAGGAAATGAATGGCTGGCTGCACTATGGCGGCGGCCTGGAGCTGTGGCGAGAGCTGTACGCGCCGTTCGATCTGATCCCTATGGCGGCGGGCAACTCAGGCGTTCAGATGGCTGGCTGGTTCAACCGGGAGATCAACTCACTGGCGGACATCCAGGGGCTGAGGATGCGCATTCCCGGCCTGGGTGGCGAAGTATTTCAGCGTGCCGGCGGCGTGGCGGTGGCGATCCCAGCCGGAGAAATATTCACGTCGCTGCAGACTGGCGTAATCGACGCGACCGAGTGGGTAGGCCCATACAACGACCTGGCGTTGGGGCTGCACGATGCAGCGAAGTACTACTACTACCCCGGCTGGCACGAACCGGGCCCGACGCTGGAGGCAATCGTCAACCGATCCGCCTGGGAGGAGCTGCCGGAAGATCTGAAGATGATTCTTGAGACGGCGACCCGTGCGGTGAATCAGGACATGCTCGACGAGTTCACCGCGCGCAACAATGCGGCGCTGAAGACGCTGTTGGAGGATCACGCGGTGGAACTGCGCCGCTTGCCCGACGATGTGCTCGCGCGCTTCAAGGAACTGTCGGCCGAGGTCGTTGCGGAAGCGGCGGGCGAGAATGAGCTGGCGCGCCGCATTCACGATTCGTACGTACGATTCCGGAGCGATGTGATGAACTATCATCGCATCTCCGAGCAGGCCTACATCAATGCACGCTGATTCGGGGGGTAGCGCGTGGAGCTTAAAGCAACCCGGCTGAGCATCGCCGACGGCATTGGCACGCTGTTCCTGCACCGGCCTGAGCGGATGAACGCCTGGACCGGGCGCATGCACACCGAATATCGGTACTGCCTCAAGCAACTGGATGACGACCCTGAGGTTAGAGCGGTGATCGTCACGGGCAGCGGGCGTGGGTTCTGCGTGGGCGGCGATGCTCAGGCCCTGGAAGGCCACGCTGAGCGAGGCGGCTATGACCCCGGCACGCCGGATGTGTTGGCCGAACCGGGCTATGGCGTGGCCCCGGAGTTCGATGCCGCGTTTGCCTACCATTTTGGGCTGAGCAAGCCGCTGATTGCCGCGTTGAATGGCCCGGCGGCGGGTGTCGGGTTGGCGCTCGCCTGCTTTGCGGACCTTCGCTTCGCGGCCCCCGGGATCAAATTCACCACGGCCCACGGCAAGCTCAATCTGCCGGCCGAGTACGGGCTGTCCTGGCTGTTGCCACGGCTGATCGGGCTTGGCCGCGCCAACGATCTGTTGCTGACCAGTCGCGTGTTCACTTCCGAGGAGGCGTTGACGCTGGGGCTGGTCAATGCGATCCACCCGGCCGATCAGCTGCTCGAGGAGACCCGGCGCTACGCAGCGAAGCTGATCGCCACGGTCTCCCCCAACTCGCTTCGCCAGACCCGCTGGCAGATCTATCGGGACCTCAATCGCGACGCAGCCGCCGCGGTGCGCCACTCGGAGCAGCTGATCGACGACATGATGGCCGAGCCGGACTACGCCGAAGGCGTAAGCGCATTCCTGGAAAAACGGCCGCCCTCCTGGGAGAAGTGAGGGGGCACTGGCTTTGCGGCCTCAGCCGTACAGCACCGCCGGTAGCCAGGTCGCCAATCGGGGCCACACCACCAGCATACCGAGCAGCAGGAGTTGCAAGCCGATGAATGGGACTACGCCACGATACATGGCGGTAGTGGTAACGGTGTCCGGAGCCACGCCGCGCAGGTAGAACAGAGCGAACCCGAATGGCGGCGTCAGGAAGGACGTTTGCAGGTTGACGGCGATCATGATGCCCAGCCAGATCGGGTCGACACCCATCGACAGCAACACCGGCCCGACGATCGGCACCACGACGAAGGTGATCTCGATGAAGTCGAGGATGAAACCGAGCAGGAAGATCACCAGCATGACGATCGCTACCGCGCCCCACATACCGCCCGGCATGTCTTCGAACAGCGATTGAACCAGCTCGTCGCCGCCATAGCCGCGGAACACCAGCGAGAAGATCGATGCGCCGATCAGGATGAAAAACACCATGGCGGTGGTGCGCAACGTGGAGCGACCGATTTCAGCCAGCGCGTTGAAGCTGAGCGAGCGGTACGCGAAGGCCAGCAGCAGCGCGCCCATGGCTCCCACACTGGCCGCTTCGGTAGGAGTCGCGTAGCCGCCGAGAATTGAGCCGAGCACCGCGATGATCAGCACCAGCGGTGGCGCCAGACCTTTGATGAGTTCCAGGGCGAGGTTCGAACCGCCGATGCTGCGTAGCGCGTCGGGGGCGGCGTTCGGGGCGCGCCGCGGACTCAGCATCGCTGTTGCGATCATATAGCAGAGGTAAAGCGCCACGAGCACCAGGCCGGGTACGACGGCCCCGGCGAACAGGTCGCCCACCGATACGGTTCTGGGCGCGAACACCCCCAGGCTCAACTGTGCCTGCTGGTAGGCATTGGATAGCACGTCACCCAGCAGCACCAACGCAATCGACGGGGGAATGATCTGACCGAGGGTGCCGGTGGCGCATATAGTGCCGGCCGCGAGACCCTCGTCGTAACCGTGACGCAGCATCGTGGGCAGGCTCATCAACCCCATGGTCACGACCGTCGCGCCGACGATGCCGGTGCTTGCGGCCATCAGCATGCCGACCAGAATGACCGAGATGCCCAAACCGCCGCGCAGGCGTCCGAACAGCAGCGACATCGAATCCAACAGCCGCTCGGCAATCCGCGACTTTTCCAGGGTCACCCCCATCAGCACGAACAGCGGCACGGCGATCAACGTCTGGTTGGAAATGATCCCGAACAGGCGTCCCGGCAGAAACCCCAGGTCTCGTGGATCGAAGGCGCCACCGGCAATCCCGGCGCCAGCGAACAGCAGCGCTACACCGGCCAGGGTCAGGGCCACCGGATAGCCGAGCAACAGGGCGGCGAATACCGCCGCGAACATCAGCAGCGGCAGCAGTTCAAGCATCCGCGGCAGGTTCCGGAATCAGGCAGCGGATGATCTCGGCGATCCCTTGCAACAACAGCGCCACTGCCATCACTGGAATCAGGGACTTGAGCAGATACACCGCGGGAATGCCGCCGACCTCCGGCGAGCGTTCCAACACCCGCCACGATGCAGCCACGTAGTCGAGGCTCGACAGCAGAATGAACAGGCTCACCGGAACCAGGAACACGACGTGACCGAACAGATTGACGCGCCGGCGGGCGACGGGGCCCAGGCGCGAGTAGATCAGATCGACGCGCACGTGGTCATCCGTTTTCAACGTGTAGCCGATACCCAGCATGAAGGCCAGGCCATGCATGTACACCACGGATTCCTGTAGCACGATCGCACCCACATCGAATCCGTAGCGCAGGATGACCACCACGACGGTCATCGCCATCATCGCGAAGGTCAACCAGGCAATGGCGCGCCCCAACGCATCGCTGAGGCGGTCGATCGTGTCCGCCAGGGCGCGGCCCATCAGCCTGGAAGGTCGTACAGGCGGGGTAGCACGTCGAGTTCGACCACAATGCCCACAAACCAGGCGAACCCGACCCAGACGTTGTTGCGAAATGCGTTGAAACAGCCGGTTCGGTCGCGGCCGCGGATGAGGCGTTGCTGGTAGCTGAACAGCGCTCCGGTGATCAGCACCGCCAGATAGAAGGCGGTGCCATAGCCAGCGTTGAGTCCCAGCAGGATCAGGATCGCCAGGGTGGTGAATTGCAGGACGCCGACCATCAGTCGATCCGCGTTGCCAAACAGGATTGCCGTAGATTTGACACCGATCTTGAGATCGTCTTCCCGATCCACCATGGCGTACAACGTGTCGTAGGCCACGATCCAGATGAGGCTGGCGATGAACCACAACCAGGCCTGTTCTGGAAGGCTGTCCTGGGTGGCGCTGAAGGCCAGAAGAATCCCCCAGCTGAAGGCGATGCCAAGGACGACCTGCGGCAGATAGGTCAAGCGCTTCATCAGCGGGTAAAGGGCAGCCACTGCGGCCCCGCCCAGTGCCAGCCACCGGGTCAACGGATTCAGGAATACGATCAGCAGTGCGGCGATTGCCAACAGCGTGGCAAGCAGCAGCAATGCTTCGGTCTCGGATACGCGGCCCGCGGTCAGTGGCCGGTCCCGCGTACGTTCGACGTGCAGGTCGATGTTGCGGTCCGCATAATCGTTGATGACGCATCCAGCCGCTCGCATGACCACGGTACCCGCCGTGAAAATGACCACCAGGTCGATGGCTGGCGTGCCGTTGGCCGCGACCCATAGTGCAGCCAGGGTTGGCCAGAGCAGCAACAGGGTTCCAACCGGCCGGTCGAAGCGCATCAGCTGCGCGTAATCCGAAACGAAGCTATGCATGTCGGCTGTTCGAGGAACCCCTGGCGAATCGTCGCTCAGTTTAACCCAGCTGGAGCCGTTGGCCGTTTGGCACGACGCCTGCGCGAGTTGCATTTTGAGTATGACGCAAGTAGCTTAGCGCGCCTTATCTGCACCGACCGATCAGGAGACGACCTTAAGGAAATGCGCAAGTGGCAGTGTATTGTCTGCGGCTGGATTTACGATGAAGCCGAAGGCTACGAAGAGGAAGACATTGCGCCGGGAACCGCCTGGGAGAACGTCCCGGAGGATTTCGTGTGTCCTGAGTGCGGGGTCAGCAAGGAAGACTTCGAAATGATCGAGGTTGGCTGAGGGGCTCCAATCGGCATGAACCTGACGACCCGAATTCTGCTCGGTATGGGCGGCGGCATTTTGCTCGGCGTGCTGTTCAAGATTGCGGCATTCGACCCCAGCCATTGGGCCGTCGATTTCATCCTCGGTGGCGTCCTGAGTGTCGGTGGGGCGTTGTTCATCGCCTCGTTGAAGGTCATGGTCGTGCCACTGGTATTCGTGTCACTGCTTTGTGGCGCCAGCTCACTTTCGGATGGCGTGAGCCTCGGTCGGCTCGGCGGCAAAACCCTCGGGCTCTATCTGCTGACTACCGCGATTGCGATCAGCACGGCGTTAACCCTTGCGCTGATCATTGCGCCCGGCGAACGTGCTGGGGATGTGGCGCCGGTGAGCTTCGAAGCGGCGCCCGCGCCCGACCTCACCCAGGTAATCGTCGACCTGGTGCCCACCAATCCGGTGGCGGCGATGGCCGAAGGGAAGATGCTCCAGATCATCGTATTCGCCATCCTGTTGGGCATCGCGATTGCGCGCAGTGGCGAGCAAGGTGCCCGGGTAAAGAGTTTTTTCGAAGACCTGAACGGCGTGTTGATGAAGTTGATCACCATGCTCATTCAGTTAGCGCCCTACGGTGTGTTCTGCCTCATGACCACGCTGTTCTCCGAGATTGGCTGGCAGGACATTCTGAAACTTGGCGCGTACTTCCTGACGGTGGTGCTCGGCCTCGCGCTGCACCTTGGCCTGGTCTACCCGATATTGTTGACGACGCTGGCCCGGCTCAGCCCGATACGCTTCTTTACCAAGATGCGCGAACCGATGCTGGTTGCGTTCAGCACGGCGTCCAGCGGCGCAACGCTGCCGGTGACGCTGCGCACCGTTGAACACCGGGTTGGGGTCGACAACGAAGTTGCATCCTTCGTGATCCCCCTGGGCGCGACGGTCAACATGGACGGCACCGCCATCATGCAGGGTGTCGCTACGGTCTTTATCGCTCAGTTCTACAACGTCGATCTGGTGATGACCGATTATCTGATGATCGTATTGACCGCAACCATGGCCTCAATCGGCACCGCGGCAGTACCGGGCGTCGGTCTGGTTATGTTGGCGATGGTGCTGACCCAGGTCGGGCTGCCAGTCGAAGGAATCATGCTGATCATAGGGGTCGACAGGCTGCTGGACATGATGCGCACGGCGGTGAACGTCACCGGTGATGCGACGGTGGCCTCCGTCATTGCGCGCTCGGAAGGCCGGTTCAACGATGAGGTGTTCCTCGATCCCGAAGCAGGGCGCGTGGTTCAAAAGCGCTAGCGCCCTGTCTTCGAAAATCAGACGTTGCTGTAGTCGCCTTCGGCAGGCGACCAGGTGGCGATCAAGGCATCACTGCGCGACGTGTCATCAACCAGCAGGTTGGCGATCTCGGCGGCCTTGCCGATCAGGTGGGCGTGCGCAGTGAAATCGAGTACCCGATAGCGCACCTCTCCGGTTTGCCGCGTACCGAGAATCTCTCCCGGGCCGCGTAACTCCAAGTCTTTCTCGGCGATCACGAAGCCGTCGTTGCTGGTGCGCATGACGTTGAGCCGGGCCTTCGACGGTTCGCTGAGTGGTGGGTGGTAGAGCAGCACGCAATGGCTTTCGATGTGTCCGCGACCGATGCGGCCGCGCAGCTGGTGCAGCTGGGCGAGGCCCAGGCGCTCAGGGTTCTCGATCACCATCAGTGATGCATTCGGCACGTCTACGCCCACCTCGATCACCGTAGTGGCAACCAGCACGTCGATGGCTGCTGCTTTGAACTCCGCCATGATCCGAATCTTCTCGGCGCTGGGCATCTGTCCGTGCAGCAGCCCCGCGCGTAGCGGCGCCAGTTGCTCTCGCAGTTCAGCGTGGGTGGTCTCGGCGTCGCGATAGTCGAGGGTCTCGGATGCCTCGATCAACGTGCTGGCCCAGTAGGCTTGCTGCCCCTGCCCACAGGCCTCTGCTACGCGCGCCATGACATCGCCACGCCGAGTGTCAGCGACCACCGTGGTGGTAACAGGTTGACGACCCGGTGGTAGTTCGTCGATGACAGAAACGTCCATGTCGGCGTACAGAGCCATGGTCAGGGTTCGCGGAATGGGTGTGGCGGTCATGATCAGCTGATGCGGTGAATGGCCCTTGTCCTTCAGGGCCATGCGTTGGTGCACACCGAATCGATGTTGTTCGTCGATCACTGTCAACGCGAGGTTGGCAAATTGCTCGGCGCGTTGAAACAAGGCGTGGGTGCCCACCGCCACCAGGGTGTCGCCGGTGGCGAGGCGCTTGCTTCGGTCGCGACGATCCCGCTGCGACACGCCGCCGGTGTGCAGCGCGACGTTGATTCCGAGAGGCGTCAGCCACTCCGAAAAATTCAGATAGTGCTGCTCAGCGAGCAGTTCGGTGGGCGCCATCACGGCCGTCTGGCAGTCGTGCTCTGCGGCGCGAACGGCGGCGAATGCGGCCACCACGGTCTTCCCCGAGCCGACGTCGCCCTGGATCAATCGTAGCATCGGCTGTGATTTTTCGAGGTCCACCAGCACGTCGGTGATAACGCGTCGCTGGGCGCCGGTCAGCTGGAATTCCAGTCGATCACGAAGCGCTCGGCCAAGTTGTTGGCTGCGGGGCAATGCCCGGGTCTGTTCGGTCGCGCGCGCCCGCTGGCGACGTTTCATGACCAATATGCTGGCAAGCAGCTCGTCCATGGCCGCACGATCCCTGGCTTCGGCGAGGCTGGTGGCGGACGCCTCCACCGGTGGTCGGTGCAGGTAGCGCAGCGCGTCGGCCAGATTCGGGAACGACGTGTCGCCGAGCAGATCGCTGAGATCGACGGGTTGCCAGGCTGCGAGGCACTCCAGCGCCTGATCTACAAGACTGGTGATGCGCGCCTGACCGAGACCCTCCGTGGTCGGGTAGATCGGCGTCAACACCGGGTCGGGGAGGTCCGGCTGTGTGCTGAATGCACGGTACTCGGGATGTACCAGCTCCATTCCGTTGGGCCCCATCCGAATCGGTCCGAAGCAGCGCAGGAACATGCCGGGCCTCAGCCCGGATTGCTGGCGTCTGCTGAAATGGAAGAAACGCAGCGTCAGGAAACCGGAACCATCGGTCAGCGTGACCAGCCAGCTGCGCCGACGACCATAGGCAACCTTCGAATCGAGGACCTCACCGGCCACCAGGCACTCCTGACCGGGAGTTAGCTCGGCCAGTGGGACGATGCGAGTTCGATCCTGATAGCGGGAAGGGAGGTGCAGCAACAGATCGTGAACGCGGAGTATGTTGAGCGTCGCCAGCCTGGCGCCGACGGCTGGTCCGACCCCGCGAAGCGTCGCGATACTGTCATCGATCCGCGGAGATTCAGCCACGCGTCCCGAGGACCATCACGGCATCCATCTCAGTAGCTATGGTTGTGCGCTGGGGCATTGGGGCGTCACTTGATGATTCGACTGATGCTGTGCGCGTTTGGCAGAACCCGCAGACGTCGCATTACCCGAGCCAGGTGGGTTCGATCGCGGACTAACAGTTCGATCAGCACACTCGACAAGCGCGAGCTGCGCTCATCGACTTTGATGTTCTCGATGCCAGCGTCTTCCTGGGTCACAATCGAGGCAAGCTCGGCGATGATGCCCTTCTGGCGCTCAACCTCGAGCCTCAAGGCGGCGACGTAATCTCCCTGCATGCTCTCTGACCAGCGCGCCGGAATGATCTCGTTGGGGGTGCGACGCCGAATCTCGGTCATGTTGTTGCAGGTCTCGATGTGCACGACGAACCCTTTGCCCGACGACATGTGTCCGACGATCGGATCTCCTGGAACCGGATAGCAGCATTTCCCGTAGCTGATCACCAGGCCTTCGCCACCCCGGATCGCCACGGGACCGCCTCGCTCGACTGACACGGCATCGTAATCGGGGTTGCCCTCGGCGAGCAGCCGCTGCGCCACGACATAAGCCATGTAGTTACCCATGCCGATCTCCTCGAGCAGATCGTTCAGGCGTCGCACGCCGAATTCCTTGAACACTTTACGCAGGCGTCTGAAGTCGAGGTCCTTGACGCTGGTGTTCGCATTCGCCAACGAACGATTCAGCAGGCGCCGGCCGAGCGCTATGGATTGGGATCGCTTCTGGGATTTCAGCGCATGTCGTACAGCGGTTCGCGCCTTGCTTGAAACCGCGAAGCTCAACCAGTCGGGATTGGGGCGGGCTTCCTTGGAGGTGATGATTTCAACTGTCTGGCCACTCTGCAGCTGCGAGCTGAGCGGCGCGAGGTTGCGGTCCACCCGGCAGGCGACGCAGGTATTGCCTACATCGGTGTGAACCGCGTAAGCGAAGTCGACGGCGCAAGCCCCGCGGGGCAACTCGTAGATTTCACCGCGCGGCGAAAACACGTATACCTCGTCCGGAAACAGGTCGATCTTCAGGCTCTCGATGAACTCCAGCGAGCTCCCGGCTCGTCGCTGCAGGTCGAGCAGATCGCTGACCCACCGTCGAGCGCGGGCCTGATGCCCGTCATGGGACGAGTCGTCTGACTTGTACAACCAGTGACCAGCGATGCCATTGTCGGCTGTGGCATCCATCTGCCGGGTGCGAATCTGAACTTCGATCGGCACGCCGTGCATACCGAACAAAGTGGTGTGCAGCGACTGGTAGCCGTTGGCCTTGGGGATGGCGATGTAGTCTTTGAATCTGCCGGCGACCGGTTTGTAGAGGTTGTGAACCACGCCCAGGACGCGGTAGCAGGCGTCGACCTGGTCTGTGACGATCCGAAAACCGAACACGTCCATGATCTCGTTGAACGGCTTTCGCTGTGTCTTCATCTTCTGGTAGATGGAGTAGAGATGCTTCTCGCGTCCCACCACCTGCGCATCGATGCCCTCACGGCGAAGCGCCGTCGCGATCGACTGATCGATCTCTTCCATCAGCGCTTTTCGGTTACCCCGCGCTTTGGCGACTGCACGACCGATCCGGTCGGCTCGCAGCGGATACAAGGCCTTAAACCCGAGATCCTCGATCTCTACCTTGACCGTGTGAATGCCAAGCCGGTTCGCGATCGGCGCGTAAAACTCCAGAGTTTCGCGCGCAATGCGCCGGCGCTTCTCGATCGGCATCACGCCGATGGTGCGCATGTTGTGCAGCCGGTCAGCCAGCTTGACGAGGATAACTCGCAAGTCTTTGGCCATGGCGATGGCCATCTTCTGGAAGTTCTCGGCCTGTGCTTCGGCGCGACTGTTGAAAATCGTTCGCAACTTGCTGACGCCATCGACAATGTCGGCGACCTCGGCGCCGAACTTCCTGCGCAGGGTCCTCTTGCCGACCTCAGCGTCTTCGATGACGTCGTGGAGCAGCGCGGCCATTAGCGACCGGTGGTCCATGCGCATGCCGGCGAGCACGTTGGCGACGGCCAACGGGTGGGTGATGTACGGATGGCCGGTGAGGCGGACCTGCCCTTCATGTGCCCGCGCTGCATACTCGTATGCGGCACGTACGCGGCCGATCTGTTTTTGGTCGAGGTAGCTTTCGAGGTCCGCGACGAGAGAATCGATGGTAACTGGAGCCGCGATCCGGTCGCAGGAAGCCTCTTCAGCTAGAAGCGAAGTTGCGTAAGACTCAAAGCTCGCGTTCGCGTCCTTCATCAGCGAGGCCGAAGGGTACGTCCAACTCTTCATCCTCCGACGCTGCATCTTGGACGTCAAGCATTTCGTCGTTGATCAAGCCTTCGGCAATCTCGCGAAGTGCGATAACGGTCGCCTTGTCGTTCTCAGGGTCCACCAACGGCTCTACACGGCCGCTACCAATCTGGCGAGCGCGGCGCGTTGCCAGCATGACGAGCTGGAAGCGATTGTCGACGTTGTCGAGGCAATCCTCGACGGTAATGCGGGCCATACGGGAGTTTCCTAGGGTAAACCGGCGCGCGAGTTTACTCGATCGCGCCGTCACATGACAATAGCCTTGCGATCAGCGCTGCATGGTCCGCGCGAGGGGCCTCGAGGCCCTGGCGGTGAGCAATCAGTATGTCCTCCAGCTCTGCAGTAGCCGTCTCGAATGTATCGTTGACGAGCACATAGTCAAACTCGGCAAAGTGGGCCATATCGTCGACCGCTTCAGCGGTGCGACGATCAATGACGGCTTGTTCGTCTGAGCCGCGACCACGCAGCCGTTCCAGCAACGTCACGCGCGACGGTGGCAGGATGAACACACTCACCGCATCCGGAAACTCCAGCCGTATCTGGCGGGCGCCTTGCCAGTCGATTTCCAGAACGACGTCGCGGCCGGCCTGAAGCTCGGCGGTCACGGCCTCCCGGGAAGTCCCGTAGTCGTGTCCGAACACCGAGGCATGTTCGAGAAACGCACCCGCCGCGACCATCTCGACAAACTGTTCGGGGTTCACGAAGTGGTAATTCCTGCCGTCTACTTCTGTGTCACGTTGCGGCCGCGTGGTATGGGAAATGGAAACATGAACGTTGGCCTGGCGAGAAACCAGCGCATTCACCAGGCTGGTTTTGCCGGCACCGGATGGCGCCGCTATTACCAGCAGGACGCCCGCTGCGCTCATTCGACGTTCTGCACCTGCTCGCGGATCTGCTCGATGATCACTTTGAGATCGATTGCGCGCTGCGACGCGTCCAGCTGCGCAGCTTTAGAGGCGAGGGTATTGGCTTCACGGTTGAATTCCTGCAGTAGGAAGTCCAGGCGGCGGCCATGGGGACCCTTTTCCGCGAGGTTGCGGTGAGCTTCCTTGACGTGAATGGCCAGGCGGTCGAGTTCCTCGGCGACGTCTGCCCGTTGCGCGAGCAGCGCTACTTCCTGCTCCAGACGGTCGGCGTCGACCGACGTCTGCAGCTCGGCAAGCCTGGCGAGCAATCGCTCGCGCAACTCAGGGCCGACCCGGCGGGTGATTCCCTGCAGCTCGCTGACAATGCGATCAATCTCGCGCAGTCGTTGAGTGATGAGGTCCGCCAGATGGGCGCCCTCGCGAGCGCGATGCGCCAGCAGTTCGGCGACCGCATCGTCGAAAGACTGGACAACGATTCCGCGGAGGGCGTCGGGGTTGGCGCGGTTCTCGGTCAGTACCCCAGGCCAGCGCAGCAACTCCAGCGGGTTCGGGTGACTGGTCTCCGGCGCGTCCCGCCGCAATTGTTCAACCGTTGCCAGCAGCTGCAGCAACATCGGCCGGTTGATCTCCATGTGCACGGCTTCTTCGGTGGAAATAGTGAGCCGAGCGTCGATCTTGCCGCGGCGCACCTGTTTGCGCAGCGTATCGCGCAGCGGAAACTCCAACTCGCGGAATTGCTCGGGGAGCCGGAATTGGGTTTCGAGATGACGGTGATTCACCGACCTCAGCTCCCACTGCACCGCACCCCACTCGGTGGGCAGGTCGACGCGTGCGAAGGCGGTCATGCTGTTGATCATGTATTTTCTGGCCGATCGGGCGCCCCGCATTCTACCGGGGCCGCACAGCCACGTATAATGCGTCAAGCGCAAAATGACCCCGGAGCCGACATGACCACGACCAGACCCAGCGGAAGGGCACTCGACGAACTGAGGAAGGTGAGCATCACGCGTGGTTTCACCAAGCATGCAGCAGGTTCGGTGCTGGTGGCGTTCGGCGACACCAAGGTGATCTGCACGGCGAGCGTGGAGGAAAAGGTACCGCCGTTCATGCGCGGCGGTGGCCGCGGCTGGGTAACCGCGGAGTACGGAATGTTGCCTGGCGCGACCCACAGCCGGGCGGATCGGGAAGCGGCGCGGGGCAAGCAGAGCGGCCGCAGCATCGAGATCCAGCGATTGATCGGCCGGTCGCTGCGCGCTGCGATTGACTTCAAGGCGTTGGGCGAGCGCACCGTGCGGATCGATTGCGATGTGATTCAGGCGGACGGTGGCACGCGAACGGCATCCATCACCGGTGGCTGTGTTGCGCTGGCGGATGCGGTGGCCGGGTTGGCAAGCAAAGGGGTCGAGCCGGACAAGGTGCTGAAACACATGGTCGCTTCGGTGTCGGTTGGCGTGGTCAAAGGCCGGGCGGTACTCGACCTCGACTACGCTGAAGACTCGCGGGCGGACACCGACATGAACGTCGTCATGATCGAATCAGGTGGCTTCATCGAGGTTCAAGGCACCGCCGAGGGCGCGCCGTTCGATGACCAGGAACTCGAGCAGATGCTCAACTACGCGCGACGTGGGTCGGCCGCGCTGTTCCAGATCCAACGTGCTGCGCTTGAGGGCTCAATTTGAGCCGAGCAGCGACCTTCGTAGCGCTGATGATCGATCGCGCGGTTCTGGCGTTTGGAGATTTCACGCTGAAGTCCGGCCGGCACAGCCCGTACTTTTTCAACCTCGGAGCAATCGACGACGGTCCGGGGCTTGCTGCGCTGGGCAGCGCCTACGCGGCCGCAATGGTTGAAATGAAGATGGTTCCCGATGTGATTTTTGGTCCGGCATACAAGGGTATTCCGTTGGCCGTTGCGGCGGCGCTTGCCTTGTATCAGGATCACGGCATCGAGGTTGGCGTTGCCTTCAATCGCAAGGAGGCAAAGACCCATGGTGAAGGTGGCCACCTGGTTGGTGCGCCGCTGGCAGGCGACGTGCTGATTCTCGATGACGTCATGACGGCCGGAACTGCGGTGTCGGAGGCGGCTGCGCTGGTGCGTGCAACGGGTGCCACGGTCAGCGGCGTTCTGATCGCGCTGGATCGTCAGGAGCGCATGGACGATGGGACCTCCGCGGTACGAAGAATTTCCGAGGCGCTTGGCGCGCCGGTGTTCAGCATTGTGACGCTGCAGGACGTGATCTCGTACCTTGACTTGATACCGGGGTACGCCGATGCTCTGGTCGAAATCCGATCCTACCAGCAGCAGCACTGCGTGGCGCCATGATGGTTAAACCCTTGAACAGAATACCAAAAGCTGGTTTCGCGACGTTGGTCGCACTCTTTTTGAGTGTGCCAGCCGCGAACGCGGGCGAATGGTATCGCTACCTGGACGACAACGGTGTCCTGGTGTTGTCCCATGAGGTGCCGGCTGAATACGCAACCGGTGGATACACCGTGATCGATGATAACGGGCGGGTGTTGCGGGAAGTGTCCCGACAGCTGTCCCCTGAAGAACGTGTGGTTCGAGCGAAGGAGCTGGCGCAGCAGGCCGAGGTAGAGGCCGCGCACCAGGCGGTGTTGCAACACAATCGCGAGCTGATGCAGCTTTATGCGAGCCCCGAGGAGGTCGAGTATGCCCGGGACCGCAAGCTCGCATCGATCGACGGGATGATCAATACCCTGATGGGTGACGCCCAGCAGCTGCGCAGCAAACAGCGCCTGTTCGAGACTCAAGCGGCGGACAAGGAGCGGAGCCAGCTGCCGGTATCCAAGGAAATTTTCTCAAATCTCGAGACGGTACGACAACGGCTTGCCGAAACGCTACGAGAGATCGACGCGCGCAAGCAGGAAAGGAGCCAGACCCTCGAAGATTTCGACCGCGACCTGAAACTCGTTTACCAGCTGTACGGAATACCCCTGCCGGGAGCGATCGACGGCCCTGAGGTATCGATTGCCGACCCCCAGTTGGTAGGGCGAGGCACCCAGGCGCCTTAACCAGTAAATATCCCCGCTGCGAGCAGCGGCCACTGATCGTTCCAGTCGAGCGTCGGTTTGGATTTGAATTCGCTGCGCACGAACTGATGAACGCGTCCTTCGGCGGCGGCCAGCAACAGGTTTGCGGCGGCGCTCAACGGCATGTTCGGGTGAATCTCCTGACGGGCCACACCTTCGCGAAGAATCTGTCGCAACTGGGTTTCCAGACGGTCGAAGAACTGGCGCATGCGGCCCCGCAGTCGGTCGTTCTCGCCCTGCAGGATATCGCCGGCCAGCAGTCGGGCGAAGCCCGGATTGCGCTCGGTGAAGGACAGCAACAGCCAGAGCAGGTCGCGGCAGCGGTTCAACGACGAACCGTCTTCGCTGAGTATTCGCGAAACCCGCGTAAAGATGCTCAGCTCCATAAACTCGATCAGTCCCTCGATCATCTTGGCTTTGCTGGGAAAATGTCTGTACAACGCTGCCTCGGACACGCCCAGGTGTCCTGCCAGTGCCGCCGTGGTGATACGGCTGCCCGGACTGGATTCCAGCATCGTCGCGAATGCCTCGAGGATCTGCTGGCGACGGTCTCCCTTAGGCATGAGACGACGTTGAATCCGCATGGATCATGGTGCCGACACCGGTATCGGTGAACACTTCCAGCAGCACCGCATGGCTGACCCGCCCATCGATGATATGGGCGCTGTGGACACCACTGCGGACAGCCTCGACAGCGCAGGTGACCTTCGGCAGCATGCCACCGCTGATAATGCCATCGCTGATCAACTCACGGATATCTTCGGCGCGGAGTCCGGTGAGCGTCGAGCCGTCCGGGTCGACCACCCCGGGCGTGTCGGTCAGCAGCATCAGTTTCTCGGCGGCGAGACTCTCGGCCAGCTTACCGGCCACGATATCGGCATTGATGTTGAATGACTCACCGTCGGGCCCCGCGCCTATGGGCGCGATCACCGGAATGAAGTCCTGCGCGATGAGCGTATCGACGATGCCGCGATTGATCGTCTGAACCTCACCTACGTGACCAATGTCGATGATCTCCGGGGCTTTGTGCTCCGGGGATTCACGTCGGATCTTCAGCTGGGTCGCTTCGATCAGCATGCCGTCTTTGCCGGTTACGCCTACGGCACGGCCGCCGTTGGCATTGATCAACGAGACGATTTCCTGATTGACCAGGCCGCCGAGTACCATCTGGACGACATCCATGGTGGCTGCATCGGTGACCCGCATGCCGTCGACGAACTCGGTCGGAATGCTCAGCCGCTCGAGCAGGTCACCAATCTGAGGACCCCCGCCATGGACCACGATCGGGTTCATGCCGACCAGCTTCATCAGTACGATGTCCCGGGCGAAGGACTGCTTGAGATCTTCGTCGACCATCGCGTTGCCACCTAACTTGACCACGATGGTCGAGCCGTGGAACGTACGAATGTACGGCAGCGCCTCGATCAGAACGCTGGTGATCCGGGTGGCTTGTTGTTCTGTGAGCGGCACGTCGAGGTCTCTCAAAAAGGAACCTCGAGGTCCCCGTTGATGGCTTGCAGGCCCTTCTTGAATTGTTCCTGGATGCGCTGCAACGCTTCCTGGCCGTCGGCTTCGAAGCGCAGGGTTAGCATCGGGCTGGTATTTGACGCCCGCAGCAGTCCCCAGCCGTCGGCGAAGTCGACCCTGACGCCGTCGATGTGGGTGACCGTACCATCACCAAACTGGGTGACGGCGCCGAATTGCTCGACGATTCCAAACTTTGCATCATCGGTGGATTCGATCTTGATCTCCGGCGTCGAGAACGTGATCGGGAACTCGGCGAACAGTTCTTCGGCGGTCTGTGCCTCGCCGCCAATGATCTCGAGCAGCCGGGCGGCGCTGTAGAGGGCATCGTCGAATCCGTACCAGCGTTCGCCGAAAAAGATGTGGCCGCTGAACTCGCCACCCAGCAGTGCGCCGGTTTCCTTGAGCTTCGCCTTGATATGTGAGTGGCCGGTCTTCCACATGATCGGGCGGCCGCCGTACTCGCTGATGACGCTGTTCAAATGGCGCGAACATTTGACGTCGAAAATGATGTCGGCGCCGGGATTGCGGCCGACGATGTCGCGGGCGAAAAGCATCAGCAGCTTGTCCGGCCAGATGATCTCGCCGCTTGCGGTAACCACCCCGATGCGATCTCCGTCGCCATCGAAGGCGAGGCCCAGGTCTGCTTCTTCGTCCTTGACCACGGTGATCAGATCTTCAAGGTTGGCGGGATCAGCGGGGTCGGGATGGTGATTAGGGAAGGTGCCGTCGACATCGCAGTACAGCGGCACGACCTCGCAACCCAGCTCGGTGATCAGGCGCGGCGCGACGACACCGGCGACACCGTTGCCGCAGTCCACAACGACTTTCAGCGGTTGGGCCACGGCGACGTCGTCTATCACCCGGTCCAGGTAGCTGTTGATGATGTCGGCCTCGTCGATTACCCCTTCACCGGTGCTGAACTCGTTGTTCTCGATTCGCTCACGCAGGCGCTGAATTCGATCCTCGGCAAGCGTCTCCCCGGCAAGAACCATTTTCAGGCCGTTGTATTCGGCTGGATTGTGCGAGCCGGTGACCATAATGCCGGTACCGGTGTTCAGCGCGAAGTTGGCGAAGTACAGCAATGGCGTGGGCACCATGCCAACGTCGATGACGTCTACGCCGCTTTCGGTCAGGCCGCGTGCCAGCGAGCTCTTCAGGGCCTCTGTCGAGATCCGGCCATCCCCGGCGATAGCGACCTTACTCTGATTCTCCTCGCGGGCTTCAGCGCCGAAAGCGCGGCCGATCCAATACACGAGATCTTCGGTCAGGCTCGTACCGACCACGCCTCGAATATCATAGGCGCGGAAGACGTTTGGATCGATCTCCAAGCCCAGGTCGGAAGGAGAGGCCTCCTCCGAGACCTCGATGCCGAAGTTGTCGTCATCAGTGGGCCGATTGCTGACATCGAGAAATTCCTCTTGCTCGTCGGCGACCGCATCCTCAGTGCCTGTTCCATCGGCATCGGCCGCTGCTGCTTTAGCTGCCGCCGCGGCCTTGGCGCGCGCTTTGGCTTTCGACTTGGGGCGCCGGTCGTGCAACACGCGGTTCCTCGGCGGCGCGATCGGAGGATTGTTTTGCGTACTTTTTGGCTTCCGTGGCGATACGCCGAAACAACTCCAGGCGGTAGCTGTCGATTTTGCCACCACGGCCTCGCACCAGGCGTGTCACGTAGTCGAGCAGCGTGCTGGCGTCGGCGGTGAGCGCGCGGGACAGGCGCATGTTGGTCAGATATATGGCGGCCAGCAGCATGGCGACCAGCAACCCGAACGGCGCCGCAAGATCTGTCGGGCCAACCAGGGGGCTGGCGACAGAGGGGTTCGGCAGGAAGATCAGCGACCAGCGAGGCGTATTGATGTTGAGCCTGATGTCCTTGGTGCTTGGGTTTGTTTCGCCGTAGCTGAGTACGATGCGGGGCTCGGTACCTTCAAATCGCTGTTCGATGGAAACGGTCCCCAGCGAGGCATCGAACGCCGCCAGAGGCAGGTAGAAGTAGTTCATCGAAATGGCGGCGAACAGCACGCCAATCACGCCGCGTTCCCCCATCACAGGTCGGGCCACGTAAAGCACTGAACGCTGATCCAGCAGGAACGCCTCGGGACCCACGTAAGGCGCGGTCTCGGCGCGTCTGATCACATCGAGCGCGGCGAAGCTGATGGGTGTGTCACCGGTTAGATCTACCTTCGCTTCGCCCAGTGGTACCAACTCGATACGCTCCGCGTCGGCCATTTCGCGGGTCAGGCGCTCACCGTGGGCCTTGATACGTTGCTTATCGAATGATTCCAGGGCTGCTGCGGTAGAGGGCGCGGTCGCCAAGCGGTCCATGCTAGTTCGCAGCGCGACCAGTCGAGCGTCAAAGTAGGTTGCGAACATCTGTGCGTGGCTCTGATGCAGGCGCTCTGCATGGAGCGTATTTGCCGGACCCAACAGCTGCAGGTAAATCAGCCCGGCGGCGATCACTACCCCAACCAGGCTGACGGACAGTGCGATCAGAGGATAGACCCAGAGACCCGCGCTCAGCTCGGCTGCCGATGCGCCGTCGCCCTGGTCCGCGTCAGCGGGATCGCTTACGTGTTTTCTCGCCACTTTTTTGCCACTTCCTTTCCTTCGACCTTCAATCGCGCTTTCTTCGTCAATCGGGTCGTGCTTCGTCCCTGTTGCCGTCAACGCGCGGAACTTCTCCGTTCGTACAGATCTGCGATCCGTTCGATGATCACGCGTGACACCACGCGTTTGTTTGCGCGCGGTACGGTTTGTTCTGTGTCGAGCGCAACCAGGGTCACCTCGTTGTCATCGCTGTCGAAGCCGATCGTTCGGTCCGACACATCGTTGACCACGATCAGGTCCAGCCCCTTGCGAGCGAGCTTGTCGCGGGCGTTTTCCAGGACATGTTCCGTCTCTGCGGCAAAACCGATGGCTAGTGGCCGTTCGGGGAGCGAGGCGACCGCGGCGATGATGTCTGGATTCTCGATCAGATCCAGGCTCAACGTGTTGCGGCCGCTGGTCTTCTTGATCTTCTCTGCGCAGGCGGAATCCGGACGGAAGTCGGCCACTGCAGCGACGCCGATGAAAACATCATGGTTGGCGACCCGCGCCATGACGCAGTCGTGCATTTCCCGGGCCGTGGTTACATCGACCCGGATAGCACCAGCGGGCGTTGCGATCGCGACGGGGCCGGACACCAGGGTCACTTCCGCACCGGCACCCAGTGCGGCCTCGGCGAGCGCGAAGCCCTGCTTGCCGGAGCTGTGATTGGTGATGAATCGGACCGGGTCCAGGGGTTCGCGGGTGGGCCCCGCAGTGATCAGCACCCGCGCGCCTTTGAGACGCTGCGTGCCGAACAATGCTGCGACTTCCGTCACCAGTATCTCGGGTTCCAGCATTCTGCCGGGGCCGACGTCTCCGCATGCCTGGTCGCCGACGCCGGGGCCCCAGACGTGGACACCGTCGCTGCAGAGCTGGACGATGTTGCGCTGCACTGCCGGGTGCTGCCACATCTGCTGGTTCATTGCGGGCGCGATGGCGATCGGGCAGGGCGCGGCAAGACAGAGCGTACTCAGCAGGTCGTTTGCTTCACCCTGCGCCAGTCTGGCGCAGCAGTGCGCGGTCGCCGGTGCGATTAGAATGCAATCCGCCCAGCGGGCCAGCTCGATATGCCCCATGGCGGCTTCCGCAGACCTGTCCCAGAGGTCGTCACGTACGGCGCGCCCGCTGACGGCCTGCAGGCTCGTGGCGGTGACGAAGTGGTGGGCCGCCTGGGACATGACGACGGCAACTTCTGCGCCCGCGCCGGTCAGTTGGCGCACAAGCTCAGGCGTCTTGTACGCGGCGATGCCACCGGTAATACCCAGTACGATCTGTTTTCCCTGAATGGTCATGATGGTACGTTCGGGTGATGGTCTGTTCGGGCACCTACGATACCACCGGCGGGCCGGACGGACTACGAAAAGGCTAGCGATCACTAACCCCAGGTGAAAGAAATGGCATGACGATCACAGATTGGCCACCGGCTGAGCGGCCTCGAGAGAGGCTACTCGCGCAGGGCGGCGATGCACTCACGGATGCGGAGTTGATGGCGGTGATATTACGCAGCGGTGATGGTCGCCGGGATGCCGTGGCGTTGAGTCGAGGATTGCTCGCCCAGCACGGTTCGTTGCGCGAGCTGATCGCCACGCCCGTGCCGGTGTTGCTCGCTCTGCCCGGGCTGGGTCCCGCCAAGGTGGCGGCCTTGAAAGCGGCGCCGGTTCTGGCTCAGCGGTGTTTTGCGATCAGCCTTCGCCGGGCCAGTGTGTTCAGCCAGAGTGCCGATGTGCGTGGCTTCCTCAGCCAGCGGCTCGGCAGCCGGTCGCGTGAGGTGTTCGCGGCGATGCTGCTTGATAGCCAGCACCGGTTGATTCGCTACTCGGAGCTGTTCTTCGGCACCATCGACAGCGCGAGCGTGCATCCACGTGAGCTGCTCAAGGAGGCGATTCGGGTCAATGCGGCAGCGGTAATCCTGGTACACAACCATCCATCAGGCGTCGCAGAGCCCAGCGCGCCTGACATCCGCCTCACCGAACGATTGAAGGACCTGCTCGCGGAGATCGACGTGCGAGTGCTGGATCACATGATTGTCGCCGGCGGGGAGATCACCTCGCTGGCCGAGCGGGGGCTGCTCTAGCTTGTGGCCGGCGGCTCGCTCTGGTATAAACGCGCCTCTTTTTTTTAACGGTCGGGGCAGTTCAGCTATGTCTCAAGTGTGTCAGGTCACCGGTAAACGACCGATGTCGGGCAACAACGTGTCCCACGCCAATAACCGCACCCGACGCCGGTTTGCGCCGAATCTGCATTATCATCGGTTCTGGATTGAGGGTGAGAAGCGCTTCGTGCGCTTGCGGGTATCCGCTGCGGGTATGCGGCTCATCGACAAGCTGGGCATCGAGGCGGTGCTGGCGGACATGCGCAAACGCGGTGAGAGGGTCTAGGGATGAGGGATAAAATCAAACTGGTGTCCAGTGCCGGTACCGGCCACTACTACACGACCGATAAGAACAAGCGCACCATGACGGATAAGCTGGAGCTCAAGAAGTACGATCCGGTGATCCGCAAGCACGTCATCTATCGCGAAGCCAAGATCAAGTAGCGCTAACTCCGCCCGCAACCAGCGTACTGTCAGCTAAGCGCAGCACCCTGCCAGCTAAGCGAAATCTGCCAGCTAAGCCTAATCTGCGCGTCACTCACGCCTCAATTGGGCGTGGCCCCTTTGCTCAGAAGTTACCGTCCAACCGGGCTCGACCAGGGTGGTGGACACGCTGTCGATCAGCAGCATCGGTCCGCCGAGGCGAACGCCGGGTTGCAGCTCGTCGCGCGGCCGCACCGGTACCTCGCCGATACCCACGATCTCGCAGGTCTCGGCCACGCCCTGGGCGCGTACCGACAGGGGCGGCAGGGTGATGGACCGAGCCGGCGCGCGTAGCTCCAGGCGCAGGTTCACCCACTCGACCGGCAGCGCCAGGGCGTGACCATAGCGTTGCTCGTGCTGGCGATGAAATTCTTCAAGGCAGTGGTCGATCGAGTGCCAGGGAACATTGATGGTGAAGCTCTGGCCGGCGTAGCGCAGATCCATACTGGCGCGCTGCTCGATTTCGGTATCGACACCCTCGTCATGCAATTCGGCACGCCCTCCTCGCGCCAGGTCGGCGATCGCAGTCTCTACAATGCGTGCGGTGACTTCGTTCATGCCGAGATTCAACGTCCGGGTCAGCAACCTCGACGGCGGCGCCATCAGCAAGCCCAGTGCGGACAGCACCCCGCCATAGGTCGGCACAATAATGTCCGGGATCCCCAGAGCATCGGCCAGCGCGCACATGTGCAAGCCACCCGCTCCGCCGAAGCTGACCAGCGCGAAGCCGCGAGGGTCGTAGCCCCGTTCCAGTGATATCACCCGCAACGCCTGGGCCATGTGCTCGTTGGTGATCTGCAGCACGCCGCGGGCAGCTTCCTGGGCGGTCATGCCGAGGGGCCGGGCGATACGATCAAGGGCGCGGTGAGCTGCCTGCGCATCGAGCGGCACGGAACCGCCGAGCAACAGATTCGCCGGCAGGCGTCCCAGCACAACGTTTGCGTCGGTTACCGTAGGCCGTTCGCCGCCTTGGCCGTAACAGGCCGGGCCTGGTTCGGCGCCGGCCGATTCGGGTCCAACGCGTAGCGCGCCGCCCTCGTCGAGGAACGCAATGGAACCGCCGCCGGCGCCGATGGTATGAATGTCGGCCATGGGAATAGCGACCGGATAGGGGCCCACAGAGCCTTCGTCGGTCAAGGTGGGGCCATCGCGCAGCAGTGCAACATCGGTGGATGTGCCGCCCATGTCAAAGCTCAGAAGATCCCGCCGGCCCAGGTCTGCGCCGATGCGCGTGGCCGCCGCGAGGCCGCCGGCCGGTCCGGAAACCAGCAGATTCACGGCTCGTTTACTGGCCTGAGCGGCGCTGATCGTGCCGCCCGAGGACTGCATGACCGCGATCGTAGATGGCGCCAGTGCCGCCGTCAGTTTGATCAGATACTGGGACACTACCGGCCCGAGCCAGGCGTTGAGCCAGGTTGCAATGCCACGTTCGTACTCCTTGTATTCGGGAAGCACGAAAGAGGAACGGCTGACGAAAGCCAGGTCTTCCAGCGCCGCTTCGATGCGCCGCTCAGCGGTGTCGTCGAGATAGCTGTAGAGCAGGTTGATCGCAATGGCTTCCGGACGGAGGTCCTTTACCGAGCGTCGTAACTCGTCGAGGTCGGCTTCGGTCAGCGGCTCGAGCACGTTGCCGAGGTGATCGAGCCTGCCACCGGTACCGAGCGTCAGCTCGGGTGGAACTGGATCGGGACGGGGCTGGGGGTTTAGATCGTATAGGCGGGAACGTGCCTGGCGGCCGATGCGCAGCACGTCGGTAAAGCCCCGATTGGCGATGTACACGGTACGCACCCCCTTGCCTTCCAGGGTCGCGTTGGTTGCAACGGTGCTGCCGTGGACGATTTGGACCTCCCCGGCCGCCAGCGGGGCTTGCAGGCCCATTGCGAAGGCGCCCTCGAGGATCGCCCGGGAGGGGTCGTCGGGAGTGGACAGCACTTTGTGTATGCGCAGGCGCTCGCCATCGATCAGAAAGAAATCGGTAAAGGTGCCGCCGGTATCGACCCCGAGTAACATCGTCCACCGTCACAGTAGTAGGTCTGAGATTGTAAACGCATGCCGGAACTGCCAGAAGTTGAGACGACCCTTCGCGGCATCCGCGATCACCTGGAAGGGCGGAAACTCAAGGGCTGGGTGGTTCGCCAACCGCAACTTCGTTGGCCTGTCGAGGTGCCTGATAAGTTGCGCGACGCGTTGCTGCTGCGTATCCGTCGGCGAGCGAAATACCTGATTTTCGAGTTCGACGAGGGCGCATTGATACTGCACCTGGGTATGTCGGGCAGTCTGCGCATGGTCGAGACGGGCAGCGCGCATGGTAAGCACGACCATCTGGACCTGTGCTTCGACTCAGGCGTCACGCTGCGCCTGACCGACCCGCGTCGCTTTGGCAGCCTGCACTATCAGGACGATGTTGCCGAGCAGCACTGGTTGCTGGCGCGGTTGGGTGTGGAACCGCTCGAGGATGACTTCGATGGCGCCTACCTGCATCGATTGTCGCGCAAACGGAAAGTCGCGGTGAAAAGTTTTCTGATGGACGGGCGCGTGGTCGTTGGCGTTGGCAACATTTACGCCAACGAGGCGTTGTTCATGGCGGGTATTCGGCCACGGATTGCCGCGGGACGTATCACCCTGGCGCGCTACGATGTACTCGCTTGCCAGGTAAAGTCAGTGTTGCGGGCGGCGATCGAGGAAGGTGGCACCACGCTGCGCGATTTCGTCGGTGGTGATGGCCGACCGGGGTACTTTCGAACCGAGCTGAAGGTTTACGGGCGCGAGTCGCTCCCCTGTGTTGTCTGCGCGACGCCGCTCACAGGCATACGTACGCAACAGCGCGCGACGGTCTACTGCCCTAGTTGCCAGCGCTGAACGTTGCCGTTCTTTTCGGTTGAGGCCCCTATTCAGGGCAGGTCGCGTAGATAATCCGCGACCTTTGCCGGGACGAACTTTGAGACGTCGCCGCCCAGCTTGGCGATTTCCCGGACCAGCGTCGAGGAGATGAATGAACAGTCCTTCGACGGCAGCAGAAATACGTACTCGATGCTTGGATCGAGCGCGTTGTTCATTTCCGCCATTTGAAACTCATACTCGAAGTCCTGCATGGTGCGTAGACCCCTGAGGATGAAGCGGGTGTTCTTGGCGCGCACGTAATCCACCAGGAGGCCCTGGAAGCTCTCCACTTCGACCCGATCGCCAAACTCGGCAAGCGAATCCCGGCAAAGCTCGATTCGCTCCTCAAGGTCGCGGGAGGGCTTTTTCTGCTGTGACGTCCCAAGCGCCAGCGTCACCCGATCGAACAGGGTCAGGCCGCGTTTCACCAGGTCGATGTGACCATTTGTGATTGGGTTGAAGGTCCCCGGATACACCACGTTGTTCATGTTTTCGGTCCCTCTGACCCCCGAAAAAGAGGCGCGATGGTAGCGAAAAGGGCGGGTCAGCTCAAACGGCGTCGAATTCCAGCAACAGCAGCTGGGCATCGCCGGCGCGGGTTTGCTTCAGTACTCGCCAGGGCCCGGCGGGCGGGGCGGTCCGTGCTGGCAGATCGGTGGCCAATAGGGCGCCCGAGGTGAGCAAGTCGTTCTCCAGCAGTATGGTAAGTGCGCCGGCAAGCTGGTTGCCTCCGTAAGGTGGGTCCAGAAACACCAGGTCCCAGGTCTGTTGCTGGCGGCGCAGCCACGGTAGCGCCAGGCCGCGCACCAGCGTGCTGCTCTCGGTGGCGCCGAGCAGTACCTGGTTGGCGGCAAGGGATCTGGCGACCGTCGGGTCACGCTCGACAAAGGTGGTGTGTTGCGCACCGCGGGACAGGGCTTCGAATCCCAACGCGCCGGATCCGGCGAACAGGTCGAGACAGCGTGACTCGACCACGTCGTGGATCAGCCAGTTGAATAGGGTTTCCCGAACCCGGTCCGGCGTCGGACGTAGTTCGGCACGATTCGGGAAGCCGAGCTTCCGTCGTTTCCACTTACCACCGATAATGCGCACTTCGTTCAAGACGCGGCCAGCAACAGGACCAGCGACGAATGGTGGGGCAAATCGAAGCAAAAGGCGAAGCAGACAAAGGTGAGGCCGGGCTTTGGCGCAGGTTGCGGGGTGGCTTGGCGAAGACCCGCGGCCAATTGGCAGAGGGGGTCGGCACTCTGCTGCTGGGCAAAAAGGAAATTGACGACACAGCGCTCGAAGAACTCGAAACCGCGTTGCTGCTGACCGATGTTGGTATCGAGGCAACGCAAGCCATCATGGAATCGCTTGCTGGCCGGGTAAGGCGCAAACAACTGAATGACACCCAGGCACTGTATGCGGCGTTGCGGTCCGAGCTGACGGCGCTGCTCGAACCGATCGCCGGTCAGCTGCGTGTCGATGCCGGCGCCAGCCCCTTCGTAATATTGTTTGTCGGTGTGAATGGAGTCGGCAAGACCACCACCATCGGCAAGCTGGCACGCCGCTTCAAGCTGGATGGTCATCAGGTGATGCTCGCGGCCGGTGATACCTTCCGGGCGGCGGCAGTTGCGCAGCTGGCTGCCTGGGGCGAAGCCAACGATGTCCCTGTGGTCGCGCAGCAACAGGGCGCGGACAGCGCCTCGGTGGTATTCGATGCGGTACAGTCGGGAGCGGCCCGTGGCATCGACGTGGTGCTTGCGGATACCGCGGGGCGGCTTCAGGCGAAAACCAACCTGATGGACGAATTGCGCAAGATCAAGCGAGTGGTGGGACGGCTCGACGAGGCGGCGCCACACGAAGTATTGCTCGTGCTCGACGCCGGGGTCGGCCAGAATGCATTGTCACAGGTGGCCGAATTCGATGCCGCGGTAGGCGTCACCGGTTTGGTCATCACCAGGCTCGACGGTAGTGCCAGGGCGGGCATTCTGTTTGCCATTGCCCGGCAGTTCGACATTCCTGTTTACTTTGTCGGGGTGGGTGAGCAGCTGGAGGATCTGCAGCCCTTTGATGCGGAAGACTTCGTCGCTGCGCTCCTGGACCAGGAGCCTGATACGAGCGCGCGGGCGGGCTGACGGGACAGTCGGCCAACCGGAAAGAATCATTATCGGTATCGAATTCCACAACGTCAGCAAGCGCTTCGAAAGTGGCGTCGAAGCATTGCATGACGTGTCGGTGGCCTTCGACGAAGGCTCCATGACCTTTTTGACCGGTCATTCCGGAGCGGGCAAGAGCACGTTCCTCAAGCTGTTGCTACGCCTGGACCGACCTTCGCGCGGTCAGATTCTGGTCAACGAAGTGAACATCGGGCAGCTGGCGGAATCGCGACTGCCTGGTTACCGCCAGCAGATCGGCGCCGTGTTTCAGGACCATCACCTGCTTGGCCATCGCAGCGTGTTCGACAACGTGGCGCTGCCGCTACGCGTGGCCGGCATGCGAGAGCGGGAAGCCGGTCGGCGCGTGCGTGCGGCATTGTCTGCGGTTTCGTTGCTGGACAAGGAACGGCTGTTTCCGGGCCACTTGTCCACCGGTGAGCAGCAGCGCGTCGGCATCGCGCGCGCGGTGGTCAATCGCCCCAGGATACTGCTCGCTGATGAGCCGACCGGGAATCTGGACCCGGAACTGTCGCGCGATATCATGGATCTGTTTCGACAGTTTCATCAGGTGGGAACCACGGTGATCATCGCCAGCCACGATCAGGCACTCATCGAGTCGATGGGCGTTCGCATCGTGGTGCTGTCGCACGGCAAGCTGGAGGGCGTTGATGGCGACGGCTGATCCCTGGGGAAGCCGTCGCTGGCGAGGCCTCGGCGCATGGTGGCGGGACCACTGGCGAATTGCTCTGGATAGTGGCGCATTCGTCAGTTCGCGCCTGGGCACCAGCGTTCTCGTCTGGCTGTTGATCGGCATCGCCCTGGCGCTTCCCGCGGGGCTGTACCTGGTGCGCGCGAACCTCAGCCTGATGGCGGAGCAGTGGCAGGGTCGGCCCGGTATCTCGGTGTATTTCAGCCCCGGGTCCGCGCCTGGCTTGGGGGTCGAGCTGCAAGCCGAGCTGCAGGCGCGAGCCGATGTGGAGACGGTTCGTTTGATTTCGGCCGCGCTCGCGCTGGAGGAGTTTCAGGAGTTTTCCGGCATTGAGGACGCGCTTGCGCTGCTCGAGGTGAATCCGCTGCCAATGTCCCTTGGCGTGGTGCTTGTCGATGACGTCGAAGCAGCGGAGTTCGATCTGCTGGCTACCCAATTGGCCGAGCGAGACGGCGTCACCGATGTGGTGATCGAGCGGACCTGGCTGGAGCGTGTCGATGCGATGAATACCATTCTCGGCCGTCTTGCGGCGGTGCTGACGGTGCTGTTCTCCTGTGGAGCCGTGCTGGTGACTGCCACTTCCGCGAGATTGGCCATCGAGACACGATTGGACGAATTGCGAGTGATGAAGCTGGTCGGCGCGACCGACGCGTACATCCGCCGGCCGTTCCTGTACCTGGGCGTGTTCTATGGATTAGGCGGCGGCCTGCTCGCTGCGATGCTGATCAGCGCGGTGCTGGTGGTGCTGGAGACCCCCTTGGCGACCCTGTTCGGCAGCTACGGAGGGCAACTCGAGTCGGGTGGTTTCGATCTGGCATTCTTCGCGAGCCTGCTGGCTATCGGCGGTTTGCTGGGTATCGGAGGCGCGGTCCTGGCCGCGCACCAACGTTTGGCGCATCTCGAGGTGATCTGAGCGCCGCTATCTTCAAGGTAGAGGGCGCGTTTGCGGACCGGCTCCGTGCCGGCGGTGCGCGAACGCACCAAATTAGCCGGGGACTATCGGACCCGTTCGCAGTTTTGGCTTCTGCATTTGAACTGTGGCAGTGATTAGCACTCTAATCCCTGGAGTGCTAAAATTCCGACCATTGTTACCGGAGGTGTCACAATGACGACCAGCCTGTTGGCCATGGACAGCTTATCGCCGGGACGCGATCTGGACGGCTATGTGCGTACCGTTGGCGCGTTTCCGATCCTCAGCGTCGACGAAGAGAAGGCGCTCGCCGAGCGTCTGTACTACGACAACGACGTCGACGCGGCCCGACAACTGGTGATGCACCACTTGCGGTTCGTCGTCCACCTGGCACGGTCCTACTCCGGATATGGGCTACCTCTGGGTGATCTGATTCAGGAAGGAAACGTTGGCCTGATGAAGGCGGTCAAACGCTTCAACCCCGAGTTCGGGGTGCGCCTGGTGTCGTTCGCGGTGCACTGGATCAAAGCGGAGATGCACGAATTCATCCTGCGGAACTGGCGCATCGTCAAAATTGCTACCACCAAGGCTCAGCGCAAACTGTTCTTCAAGCTACGCAGCAACAAAAAGCGTCTGGGCTGGCTGACCGACGATGAAGCCAAAGCCGTGGCTTCGGACCTGGGCGTCGAGCCTTCGGTCGTGACCCAGATGGATGGGCGGCTGGCTGCACGCGACATGGCCTTTGACGGATACACGGACGACGAGTCCGAAAACTGGAACGCGCCTGCTGCGTTTCTCAGCAGCGAAGGTGTCGATCCCGCTGAACTGGTAGCTGATCAGGAATGGCAGGACAGCTCCGTTCATGCGCTGACCGAAAGCATGGCGTTGCTGGACGAGCGCAGCCAGGACATCGTTCGCAGTCGCTGGTTGGGCGAAAAGAAGGCCACCCTGCACGAACTGGGCGCCAAATATGGTGTGTCGGCCGAGCGTATTCGTCAGCTGGAAAAGAACGCGATGAAGAAGCTCAAGGTCGTCCTGGAAGCCTGATCCCATCTCACGTCGGTTCGTCACGCTGGGCGCCTTCAGCGGCGCGGTGGCGGTCATCGCTGGAGCGTTTGGCGCCCACGGCCTGGCTGATGTCGTCGACGCTGACGGGTTGCAGGCGTTTCGCACCGCGAGCAACTATCACCTGGTACACAGCCTGGCGCTCTGCCTTATCGGCGTCTGGCTGGATCTGCTGAATCGCAGCGCGTCCGAGGGTGGCTCGGGGAGCTACTCGGGGGATAGCTCCGAGTGCAAATGGTTACGTTGGGCCGGCTGGTCGATGTTGCTGGGAATCATCTGTTTTTCCGGAAGCCTGTACTTGCTCGTCCTGTTCAGCGGCAGCGGACCGGGGTGGCTGGGCGCCGGTAATGGGTCCGGTGACACCCATCGGCGGAATGTGGTTCATAGTCGGCTGGCTGGCGTTGGCTCGCGCCGCTACAAGTAAGTGACCGAACGCGACCGGCCGTATACGAATCGCCGCGGGCGGCCGACTCCAGCGCAAGCACGTGCCCTGGCGTCGCTGGCGCCTGCCTATTGCCTGGCCGAGGAACAACTGGCTGACCTGGCACAGGCATTTGGCCGACGCGCGCCGCTGCTGGTGGAGATCGGCTTTGGCAACGGCGATGCGCTACTGACGCTGGCGGCGTCACACCCCTCGTGGAACTGCCTGGGTATCGATTTGTACCGGCCGGGCATCGGCGCGCTGTTGAACGCTTGCGAGCAGCGGGATCTTGGCAACATTCGCGTTGCCGAGGGCGATGCGCGGGAGCTGCTGCCACGTTTGCCGCAACGCTCGGTACAACGATTCTGCGTGTACTTCCCGGATCCCTGGCCTAAGCAACGCCACCACAAGCGCCGCTTGCTGAATGCCGCGTTCGTGGCATTGCTTGGCTCCCGGCTGGAAACCGGGGGGGTCGTTCAGGCCGCGACCGATTGGCAACCCTACGCGGAGCAGATGCTGGGGGTGCTGGAGAACGAGGCTGAGTTACGCAACGTTCACGGCGTGCGCCGATATGCCGCACGCGACGAAAACCGGCCGGTCACACGCTTCGAAGCGCGCGGAGCGCAACTGGGGCACGAAGTCTGGGATCTCGAGTTCGCGCGCATCTGACCGGTTACGCGAAGCGGGCTACCACCGAGTCCAGAAATCTGAACCCGCGATCGGTCAGCGCGAGTCGCGACGGATGCATCAACTCGTCTGCGCGCAGCGTGGACACGGTCTGGGCGATACGCGTCAGCGGAAGTCCGGTGCGCTGTTCGAACACTGATTCCTCCACCCCGTGGCGCAGCCGAAGTGCATTCATCATGAATTCCACCGGGCGCTGCGGGTCGGTGATCTCGAGCGTGCTGCACAACTGGGGTACCTCGCTGCCTAGATACAGACGGGGTTGACTGGGCTTGGTGGTGCGCTGGATCGAATTGAAGTCCGGGAAACTCCGTTTGCCATGGGCACCGGCACCAACGCCAAGGTAATCGCCGAAGCGCCAGTAATTGACGTTGTGCCGACATTGCTGGGAATCACCTGCGAACGCCGAGACCTCGTATCGCCGATACCCCGCGTCCTCGAGCGTGGTCAAGCCCTGTGCCTCGATCTCGGCGAGCACCGGGTCGGCAGGTAAGATAGGTGGTTGTTGGGCGAACACGGTTTTGGGCTCGATGGTCAGTTGGTACCAGGACACATGTCCGGGTGCCAACGCCAGCGCCACTGCCAGATCGGACAACGCGTCCTCGACGCGCTGATCGGGCAAGCCGTACATCAGGTCGAGATTCAGGCGCTCGAAGCCAACGCTACGCGCGGTAGACACGGCCTGGTGGATTTCGTCGGGATTGTGGATTCTGCCGAGCCGATCGAGCTTGTCCGCCTGAAAGGACTGGGCACCAATCGACAGTCGATTGACGCCGGCGCTGCGGTATTGCGCAAAGTGTTCGGCATCGACGGTTCCCGGATTGGCTTCCAGGGTGATCTCGATATCCTCGTCCAGCGCGACCATGTCTCGGATGCCGTCCAGCAGGCAGCGGACTCCTTCGCCGGAGCACAAGCTTGGTGTCCCGCCGCCGATGAAAATGGTCGAAACTGTTTGGTTCCGCGAGCTGCGCTTTTCGGCGGCGCGGAGATCGAACCGGAGGTCCCCCAGCACCTGCTCGATGTAGGCAGGTTCGGGAATTTCGCCGGTGACCGGGTGCGAGTTGAAGTCGCAGTACGGGCATTTGGCTACGCACCAGGGAAAGTGCACGTAGAGCCCTAACGGGGGAGCCTGCACTACACTAATGCTCGCCGCGGGCGTGCAGATACTGGGCAACGAGTGACCGGGCTGCCCGGCCGCGATGGCTGTGCTGGTGCTTCTGCGAGGCGCTGAGCTCTGCGGCTGTGCGGCCGAGCAGAGGATCGAAAAAGTACGGATCGTAGCCGAAGCCTCCCGTTCCACGAGGTTCGCGGACAATTTCACCGGCCCATTCACCGCAGGCGATCAGCGGCGCTGGATCGGTCGGGCTGTGCAGATACACCAGCACGCAGTAGAAGATGGCGCGATGGGGCGGCGGGTGGTCGGCCAGTGCGGTGACCAGCTTGAGATTGTTGTCGGTGTCGCTTGCCGTCTCGCCGGCGAAGCGCGCCGAGTAGATTCCCGGCGCGCCGTCAAGTGCCTCGACCACCAACCCGGAATCGTCGCCGATTGCGGGGCGGCCGCTGCGTTCGGCCGCGTGTCGTGCTTTGCACAGGGCGTTTTCCAGGAAGGTTGGTGCGTTCTCTTGCGCCGGTTCGATACCAAGCTCAGCCTGGTTCGCAAGCGCCACGTCCCAGGGTTCGAACAGCGTACGCAGTTCGGCCAGTTTGCCCTGATTGTGGCTGGCGAGGACGATCTGGCGGGATGCGTGAGCCACCGTCAGTCCCAGTAGAGTTTCTGCTCGATACGCAGCGTGCCGCCGCCCTCGTCTGGCGTGCTCACGTCGATTTCGAAGCGCAGCAGTTCCGCGTCGGTGTAGCGAAAACTTGCAATGTAGTAGATGGCGGGCCCATCGCGCAGCTCTTCGAAGGAAAGCTCGATGCGTTGGCCCAGCAGGTTTGTCAGGACGCCGTGCAATTGCGCAGTGCGCGGCGCGCCGGTTCCGGACAATACCGTCAGATTGACCAGGCCGCGGTCCCGGGCGCGGACGATGTTGTAGCGAGCGGCGACGTCCGGCTCCAGGAACGTACTGGCGAGCAGCATGTAGTGAACCTCCAGAGGACCAAAGCGGATGCTCTGCTCGCTCCAGCCGAGGCCGGGCAGCAATACCAGCAGTGCTGCGAGTGCGGCCGTACGTTTTTTCACTGACTGCGGCCCAGGCGATAGTACGCAATGGTACCGAACAGATTCGGCAGCAAGTTCATCAGTGGTCGTGGTCGATAGGACGTGTCCGAAACGAACCGTTCGATGATTTCCAGTCGCTTCGCTCGACACAGACGCTCGAAGTCCGCAAAAGTGCACAGGTGGATGTTGGGCGTGTCGTACCATCGATGGGGCAGGTGTTTGGCGATTGGCATTGCCCCGCGCGTGGCGAGATACGCGCGGCAACGCCAATGACCGAAGTTCGGAAAGGTGACGATGCACTGCTCGCCGACCCGCAGCATCTCGTCGAGCAGCGCGGCTGGCGCCCGGACGGCCTGCAGCGTTTCTGCCATCACCACCAGATCGAAGCTGTTGTCGGCGAAGTTGCCCAATCCCTCATCGAGATCCTGTTCGATCACGTTGACCCCGCGCTCGATGCAGCTGGTGATCATTTCCGGATCGATCTCCAAACCATAGCCGTTGACCTGCTTGTCTCGTTGCAAGCAGTGCAACAGCTCACCGTCGCCGCAGCCGAGATCGAGCACCCGCGCAGCCGGACGTACCAGATCGGCAATGATCTGCAGATCTTGCCTCACCGCGGCGTCTCCGCTTCGGTGGCGACGCGCCCAAGGTATGTCCTCAGAACGTCGAAGTAGCGCCGCACGGGAAGCAGGAATGCATCGTGTCCGTGGGGGCAGTCGACAATGGTGCTGACCACGTTGCGTCGCGCCGCAATCAGCGCGTTGACGATTTCCCGGGAGCGGGCCGGCGAGAAGCGCCAATCGCTGGTGAACGAGGTCACCAGAAAGTCGCAGCGAGTCTCCCTCAGTGCTGTCACGAGATCGTCGCCGAATGCGCGTGCCGGGTCGAAGTAGTCCAGTGCGCGGGTCATAAGCAGGTAGGTGTTGGCATCGAAATTCTGCGAGAACGATCGCCCCTGGGTGATGAAGATAGCTCTCGACCTGGAATTCCACATCGCGCCCCAGCGCAATGTCACCGGACTTCAGCTCTCGACCGAACTTGTCGCGCATGCCGTCATCGGACTGATAGGTCACGTGGCCGACCATGCGAGCCAGCATCAGACCTCGGACGGGATTGGCGTCCTCGTTCAGGTAGTAGCCCCTCGTGGAATTCCTGATCGGAGACAATGGCCTGGCGCGCAATTTCGTTGAACGCGATGTTCTGAGCGGAAAGCTTTGGCGCACAGGCGATCAGCACGGCATGGCGCAACCGATCGGGGAAGTCGATTGCCCACTGCAACGCCTGCATGCCGCCCAGGCTACCGCCGATGATCGCGGCCCACTGCTCGATGCCCAGTCGATCGGACAATAGTGCCTGGCTGGCGACCCAGTCGGCGACGGTGACTCTTGGAAAGGTTGGTCCGTAAGGTTGGTTGGTGTGCGGATCGATGCTGCGCGGTCCGGTGCTGCCGTGGCAGCCGCCGAGGTTGTTCAGGCTGACCACGTGGAAACGGTTAGTGTCGATGGGTTTTCCCGGGCCGATGCAGGTTTCCCACCAGCCGGGCTTTTGATCCTCGCCACTGTGATACCCGGCCGCGTGATGATGTCCGGACAGCGCGTGGCAGATGAGCACAGCATTGCTGCGTGCCTCGTTCAGCTCACCATACGTTTCATAGACCAGCTCGTGGGACGGCAGCACGGCTCCGCTTTGCAGCACGAATGGATCATCGAAGTGCGCGCGTTGCGGGACGACGATGCCGACGGATTCTTCAGGTATGGTCATCGAATGCTCTGCTCACGTTCAGCCGAGCAATCTGTTGAACAGGTCAGGAAGCAGAAAATCCCGAACAAGGATCAGCGCCATGAACACCAGGATGGGTGAAAAATCGAGACCGCCAAGCGGCGGAATCAGGCGGCGTGCGGGGGCGAGGATTGGTTCGGTTACCTGATGCAGCAGCACTGCGCCGGGATGATAGCTGGCCGGCGCGAGAAAGCTCAGCACGATGACAAATATCAACGCGAACCAGTAGATTGTCAGAATCAGACTCAGCACCTCGTACAAGCCACTAATCATCAGATTGACAATGCCGGGCATGGCGCGCGAATCCAGCGCAAACAGGACCGCAAAGGCGAGCACCTTGACCAGCCAGGCGACCAGTAACGAGGCCACGTCAATATTGCGGTAGCCGGGTATGACCGTGCGTAATGGTTTCAACACCACGTCGGTCGCTTTGATGATTCCCTGGCTGATCGGATTGTAAAAGTCTGCCTTGGAAAGTTGCAGAATCAATCGCGCCAGGAACAGAAAGCAGGCGATATCGAAGATCGTGTCTATGATGAAACTCAGCGCGTTGTTCATTCTGTATTCGTCCTTGTTGCGGTTGCGACGGGCTCCGGCGAACCGTATTCAACGGCCAGTTCCTGCGAGCGCAGGGCGGCGGCGGCCAGCGCGCTGTGAATCGTAGCAGCGAGGCCGGCTGATTCGAAGACACCAAGCGCGGCTTCGGTGGTACCGCCCGGGGAGCTGACATTGAGACGCAGTTGCGCAGGCGCATCATCACTTTCGATCGCCATGACGGCTGCACCCCGGGCCGTTTGCAACGTCAGCGTACGCGCTGTTTCGGGCGCGAGCCCAAGTTCGATGCCAGCGGCAATCATCTGCTCCATGAGAAAAAAGAAATATGCAGGGCCGCTGCCCGATACGGCCGTCACCGCATCAATTTCGGCTTCCGTGTCCACCCAGACCACCTCGCCGACCGCTTCGGCAATTCCGGCCGCGGATACCCGCTGTTGCGGTGTGACAGAAGCGTTAGCGAACATTGCGGTCATCCCCGCGCCGAACAATGCTGGCGTGTTGGGCATGCAACGCACCACGCCCAGCGGAGCTTGCGCCCAGCGGCTGATCGCATCGGCGGGCACGCCCGCCGCGATTGACAGCAGTAGTTGGCCGGCGTTCAATTTCCCGCCGAGCTCACGGACTCGCGCCAGCTGTTTCGGATCAGGGTCGGCCGCCGTGATCGTGCAGGGGCACCACCCGTCCGCGAGCTGGCCGCCGTCCAGGTCGGCCTGAATAGAATGTGCCTCAATGATCGCGCTACGCTCCTGAGCCACATAGCAAACACCTGAACTAT